>Ga0316205_10000414_pt1 | contig 82148 bp, 73 predicted proteins | sample 3monthpyrite_MG_FD_204941 | JGI IMG/M metagenome (GOLD analysis project Ga0316205, IMG submission 204941) | Microbial mat bacterial communities from mineral coupon in-situ incubated in ocean water Damariscotta River, Maine, United States -... | ecosystem: Environmental > Aquatic > Marine >...
CCCGATATGCCATCGCCCGGTACCCGCGCTGTCGGTCTGGGCCTCCGGCACCATGACGCGGAACACGCCCTCGGCCGCCGGCGACCGGCAGATATTGCCCAGGCAGACAAAGAGTATACGCTGGTTCATGCTGTGCCTCCGTTTTTTCTTTTCAGCCTAGTCGAGAGCGAGACCATGGAAAAGATCGTCATCCTCACCGGAGCGGGGATTTCCGCCGAAAGCGGGCTCAGCACGTTTCGCGACGAAGGCGGGCTGTGGTCGCAGCACGCCATCGAGGACGTGGCCACGCCCGAAGGCTTTGCCCGCAATCCCCGGCTTGTGCATGATTTCTACAATGCCCGACGCGCCAATGCGGGCCGGGTCAAGCCCAACGCCGCGCATCAGGCGCTGGCTCGGCTCGAGACAGAGCACCCCGGCGAGGTCCTGATCATCACCCAGAACGTCGACAATCTGCATGAACGCGGTGGCGCGCGGGGCGTTCTGCACATGCATGGCTCGCTCTTTGGCGCGCTCTGCAATGCCTGCGGCCACCGGTGGGAAGCCCCGCCCCGGATGCATCCCGATGACCCCTGCCCGGCCTGCGCGGCCGCCGCCACGCGGCCCGATGTGGTCTGGTTCGGTGAAATCCCCTACGGCATGGAGGTGATCGACCCCGCGCTCAATGCCGCCGACCTCTTCGTGGCCATCGGCACATCCGGCAATGTCTACCCGGCGGCGGCCTACGCCCAGCATTGCCGACGGCTGGGCGCGCGCACGGTCGAGCTCAATCTCGAACCCTCGGCCAACACGCGGGACTTCGACGAGCGCCGCCACGGCCCGGCCAGCCGGATCGTGCCCGCCTGGGTCAATGAGGTCCTCTCCGCCTGATCCGGCAAAGGCCCCGGATCACGTCCGGGGCGGGCGGCACTCGGCTGGCGGCACCTTTTTCGCGATCCCCGCCCGTGCGCGCGGCGAAAGCGCTGCCGTGGCGGCAAAAAGAAACAGCCCCGCCGTCTCCGGCAGGGCTGCGAACATCCGCTCTTTCGGCAGATCAGGCCATGGGATCAGGCGCTGGCGGCCTGTGCCTTGGCGATCTCTTTCTTGACCTTCAGCGCGTTGGCACTCAGTTCTTCATCCCTGGCCTTGGCCAGGTACGCATCCAGCCCGCCCCGGTGATCGACCGAGCGCAGCGCATGTGCCGAAATGCGCAGCTTGATGCCACGGTTCAGCGTCTCGGATTGCAGCGTCACGTCGTTCAGGTTGGGCAGGTAACGACGCCGCGTCTTGTTGTTGGCGTGGCTCGAATTGTTGCCCACCATCGGGCCTTTTCCGGTCAGTTCACAGCGGCGTGCCATCGGGTTTTCCTCGTCTTGGGTCCGGCGGGGCGGTCCCGCGGTCAAATGAAACGGGCACCGCCATAGGCAGCGCCCCGAATTCCGTTGGCGTCCATTAGGCGGAATCGCCTGGGGCGTCAAGTCCTGCGCGGCGCATCGCCCGCGCGGGGGGTCAGATTCGTGCCTTCGGCGAGGATACTGTCAGCCAGACGAAACCGCAATCGCATCGGGCGGCGGAGTTTGCGCGGACGGCACGGGGCAAGGCCCGGAGGCCCGGCCCGTTTCAGACGCTGCCCCGCCCTGTTACGTTTGGGGAATTTGCTCAAACCCCGGCTCGCTCCCCGGCTCGGGCCTCATCCTCTCCCAGGAAGCCCCCCGATTGCCGCGCCCAGAGCCCGGCATAGAGCCCGCCTTTCGCCAGCAATTCGTCATGGCTGCCTTCTTCGACCACGCGGCCTTCGTCCAGCACCACGATCCGGTCCATCTGGGCGATCGTGCTCAGACGATGCGCGATGGCGATCACCGTCTTGCCTTCCATCAGACCGAAAAGCGTGTCCTGAATGGCCGCCTCGACCTCGGAATCCAGCGCCGATGTGGCCTCGTCCAGCACCAGGATCGGCGCGTCCTTGAGGATCACCCGCGCAATCGACACCCTCTGTCGCTGCCCGCCCGACAGCTTCACACCGCGCTCGCCCACCTGGCAGGCATAGCCGGTGCGCCCCTGCGGGTCGCGCAGGTCCATGATGAACTCATGCGCCTCGGCGCGGCGTGCGGCCTCGACCATGGCCGCCTCACCGGCATCGGGCCGCCCGATCAGGATATTCGCCCGGATCGAGCGGTGCAGAAGCGAGCTGTCCTGGCTCACCATGCCGATCGCCCTGCGCAGCGAGTTCTGGGTGACATCGCGGATGCTCTGCCCGTCGATCTCGATCCGGCCTTCCTCGGCATCGCGGAACCGCAGGAGCAGGTTCACAAGGCTCGACTTGCCGGCACCCGAGCGGCCCACCAGGCCGACCTTCTCGCCCGGCGCAATCGACAGGCTTACATCATCGAGCCCGCCAAACCCCTTGCCATAGGTATGGGTCACGTTCTCGAACCGGATCGCCGCCTCCGTCACCTCCAGTCGGCCCGCGCCCGGCGCGTCCACCACGTCATGCGGCACGGCAAGCGAACGCAGGCCCTCGCGAATGACGCCCGCATGTTCGAAAAGCCGGATCACCACCCACATGATCCAGCCCGACATGCCGTTCAGACGGATCGTCAGGGCGGCGGCGGCCGACACTTCGCCCACCGAAATCGTGCCCTCGGACCACAGCCAGAGCGCCGGGCCCAGCACGCCCAGGATCAGAACCCCGTTGATGATATTCAGCCCCAGGGTCAGTTCGGTCATCAGCCGCAAGAAGCGCTGGAAGCGCAGCCGCAGCCGGCGCATGGCGCTCAGAACATAGCGCTCCTCGGCCCCGTCCCGGGCGAACAGCTTGATCGCCTCGATGTTGGAATAGGCGTCCACCACCCGTGCTGTAACCATGGAACGCGCATCCGACCACTTTTCGCTCGCCATGCCCACGCGCCTGGCGATCCTGGCCACATAGATGGAATAGAGCGCCACCCAAAGCAGCAGAGGCACCGCCAGGATCGGGTCCACCCCGCCCAGGATCACGGCGGCGCTGATCACGTAAGTCAGCGCATACCAGATGCCTTCGAACGCCATGTAGGTGCCATCCTCGACCGCCTCGCCCACCTGCATCACGCGATTGGTCAGGCGACCGGCGAATTCGTTCTGAAAGAACCCCGTGCTCTGCCCCAAAAGATGCCTGTGCGCCCGCCAGCGCACCTGCTCCTGCATGTTCGACGCCAGCATCTGCTCCAGCAGCAGATGGTTCAGCACGATGAACACGGGCCGCAGAAACAGGATGAAGACCGCAGCAAGCAACAGCTCAAAACCGTGATTGCCCCAGAAGCTCGACGGCTCGCCCGCCGAGATCAGGTCGATCACCCGGCCCGAGTAGAAGATCAGCCCGGTCTCCACCATGGCCACCATCACGCCGCTCAGTGCAAGCGCCACCATCCATTTGCGGAACGGGCCATAGTGAGACCTCAGATAGGCCCAGAGCGTCCCGGGCGGCGTGGCCGCGTCATGCGGCGCAAACGGGTTGATGAGATTTTCAAAGAAACGATAGATCGGAGACATGACGGGCGCCTTTCAGGGCGTGAATTCGGACTGCGATGTGAAAGAGGTGGCCGGACAGCCACCCACAGCAAGGGCTTGGCCGTCTCAGCTGAACGTGAGCCATATCCCTTTATACATCGCGTATCCTCCGTCTTTGTCTGCGCTTTGTGGTAGCGCAAGCGCGCGTAGCTGTCACCATCCCAATTTCCGCTCATTTGCACCGAGCGCAAAAATTCTCTTGCTTTTGGCGGGCAAAGACCTCATGTGCACGGTGCGACGTTACCGCTATCGATCTCACTGCTCCTTTTCGGCTCAGGCTCTCGATCTTGGACTGACCTAGCCGGGCTGCCGCATCCTGCGGGCAGATTAAACAAGGAGACACGACGATGGCAAATGGCACCGTCAAATGGTTCAACACCACCAAAGGTTTTGGTTTTATCGCCCCTGATGGCGGCGGCAAGGACGTCTTTGTCCACATTTCCGCCGTGGAACGCGCAGGCCTCACCGGCCTCGCCGATGATCAGAAAGTGACTTTCGATCTGGAATCGGGTCGCGACGGCCGCGAAAGCGCAACGAACATCGTTCTGGCCTGAACTTTGGCCTGAACTTTGGCCTGAACTCGGGCCTGAGTGCCGGACGTCCCCGCGGGGACAACGGCTTGAAATCAAGAGGGGCGTATCCGAACGGATGCGCCCTTTTTCACGCGTCGGCACTGGCGTTCCCGTCAGCCACCACCGCCTTCATTCGCCGCGTACAAAGCAGCGTGGCGGCTTCCGGCATCACGGGGGGGGCGTGGCAGCCATCGCGGACAACCCCCGCAAGCCACCCCAAACGGCGCCGGGGCCGCGCCGCAACAGCGCGACCCCGACCGGTATGATCGCCGCAAGGGCAGCCGCGCGGTCCCGTCTGCCGGGCCCTCTTCAACGCGGCCTTCGTGCTGCTGCGGCGATCATGGGTGTCATGCCCTGCCGGGGTCAGATATCGAATTCCCGCGGCGCCACGACCTGCTCCATCAGGTTGTTGTCCCACTCGCCCTCGACCGTGAAATGCGCCAATGCGCCCAGAAGCACACCGATGATCAGGTTGTGGTTCACATAGGCATAGACGCCGGGCTGCTTGAAGGTGTACATCGCCGCCGCCGCGCTGCCGCCACGCACGAACCATGTCTCCACACCGGTCAGTGCGGGGTCGGTGAACGACGTCTCCCACACATAGTCGCCATGCCCGCCGATCAGGTGCGGACGGCTGTCCACTGTGCATGAGTTGTGGACCATCAGGACAGTTTCGCCGACCTTTGCCCTGAGCGCATTGTCACCGGTCAGCGCACCCACCGCGCCGTTGAACACCTGGTGCGTCGGGATCAGCGTCCGCATGGCTTCGAGACTGTCGGCGTAATCGTCACCGGCCAGTTCGTAGCTCTTGAAATCGCCATTCTCGTCGCGCGGCAGATAGTAGTCCTGCTCACCGAAATAGGCGATCTTGTCGTATTTCAGAGGGTTGCCCTGCGGGTCCTTCAGCCCGTCGCGCGGCAACACCATGACCGCGCCGTTCATGCCGTGGCAGACGTGGTAGGGGATCATCGCGCCCCCCGGAGCACAGTGATAGGTGAAGCAGCCCGGCTTGGTGGCCTTCCAGCGCAGGACCACCTCATCGCCGGGAAAGATATGGGTCAGACCGCCGCCGCCCAGGGCACCGGTCGCGGCGTGGAAGTCGATATTGTGCTCAAGCTGGCTGTCATGCGGGTTGCGCAGGGTCAGCTCGATCATGTCGCCCTCGTGGCAGATGATCAGCGGGCCGGGCACCGATCCGTTAAAGGTCAGCGCCCAGATGCTTGCGCCCGTATCCTCGTCCACCACCATCAGCTTTTCGGTGGTGTCCATGGCGATCTCGATGATCTTCGGCCCGCCCGTGGCCACCTGCTCGTGCTCGGGCGCAAAGGGCGGTGCGACCAGCTCCTGTCTGACGCGGGTATAGCCGCTCAGGTCCGCCGGTTCGGCGGTGCTGTCCGCCGCCTGTTCCCCCGCCGCCTTGTAGAGCCTGGCCGAGGTCTCGTTGATCGCGTTGATTTTCGCCGGGCGCGGGCTGGCCAGCGCGCCGGTCCCGGTCATCGCCGCGGCTCCGGCAAGCACGCTGCCGCGCAACACGTTGCGGCGGCTGGTCTTCATAAGGCCCGGATTGATGAACTTGGTCATAGGTTCCTCCTGTCTGAGGGAATGCGAGGGCGCACAAAAGGCGCGCCTTCAGGGAAAAGTCAGAAACTGGCGATCTGGTCTGTGAGCCGCGCGCTTTCTTCGGAACACGGCCTTCGGGGATGCTGCCCGGCACTTCAACGTCACCAGATCGGCCATCGCGGCTCCGCCCATCAGGGCGGCGCGGCCGAGGCTGCGGTACGATTGTGCCGGTCTCATTGAAATCCCTTTCAGCTTCGGATTGTCGAGGCTGACTCTAGCCCGCTGCGCTGCGGCGATCTTTGTGCTGGAACAAGGTTTCACCCGATTGCACCATCGCGCGTCAGACCGGGAAAACTGGCGCCGTCGCATGTTTTGTGCCAACCATCGCGCACCATGCCCGATACGCTGCGCAAAACCCTGCCCCGGCTCGATGAAAGCCTGCTGACTCACCTGCCGCCCTTTTCGCGGCTGGAACGGGATCAGATCCGCGCGATTCTCGATCAGGCCACCTCGCGGCGTTACGACGCCGGCACGCATGTCTTCAACGAAGGCGACGCGGCGGATCGGTTCTTCATGCTGCTGGATGGATATGTGCGCGTGGTGCGCGTGACACCCATGGGCGACCAGGTGACCGCCCTGCACATTCCCGCCGGTGAGCTTCTGGGCATCGCCCGCGCCCTGGGGCGCGACACCTATCCCGCCAGCGCCGTTGCCGCCAGCGAGTCGCTGGCGCTCAGCTGGCCGATGCGGCTCTGGGACCGTTTCGTGACCGACTATGACGGTTTTGCCACCGAGACCTACAAGACCGTGGGCAAGCGCGTGGACGAGATGAACACCCGCATCGTCGAAATGGCCACGCAGCAGGTGGAACAGCGTGTCGCCAACGCGCTTTTGCGGCTGCTCAGCCAGACCGGACGCAAGACCGCGGATGGCGGGATCGAGATCGACTTTCCCATCACCCGGCAAGACCTGTCGGAACTGACCGCGACGACCCTGCACACCGTCAGCCGTCTGCTCAGCGCGTGGCAAAAGCAGGGACTGGTGGAAAGCCGCCGCAAACGGATCAAGATCTGCGACCCTCATGCGCTTGTCGTTCTTTCCCAGTCCTGACCATTCCCGGCCTGACGTCGCTCAAACCGTGTCGATAACCGCCTTCAGCTCGGCCAGAAAGACGTCCTCATCCAGCCGGTATTCCAGGCAGGCATCGGTGATCGTATGAAACGGAGTCACCAGACAGCCCACGCACATCATCCCGTGGCGCAGGAACACAGGCACTGTCTGCGGCCAATGGGCCATCAGGTCCGACAAAGGCAAGTCCGGGTCGTCCAGTCGCGGCTTCGCCATCCCGCAGCTCCTTTCACCCGGTCAGCCTAGGGCGACATTCGCGCCGAACGTTGCGCTGGCGCAAATTTCTGGTGCACCGCCCGCGATATGGCTCGGTCATCCGTTTCAAAGGAGGTCATGGCGGTGAACCGGTTCTTCGCCTCGCGCATCGTCTCCCGGGTGGGGCGGCCCGTGCGTTCGACCATGACGCCGATCCCCTTGGGGGCGCCGACCGGCATCCCCGCCACCCGGGCCTTGACCCGCCACGTCCCTGCGCTCATGGATCAGGCCGATGCCTGACCCGCACCAACTGTGAGACCCGTATCCCATGTCCCGATCCTCCGCCCGACAAATGCGCAGCTGGCAAGGCCCGGCGCTGCTCAGCTTCGGCTTCCGCCCGTTCTTCCTGCTGGGGGCCGTCTGGGCCGCTTTGGCGATGTTGCTCTGGGCTCTTGCGCTCGCAGGTCTGCTGGATCTGCCCACCCGCCTGGACCTGGTGTCATGGCACGCCCATGCGTTCCTGTTCGGATATGTGGGCGCGATCATCGCGGGGTTTCTGCTGACGGCGGTGCCCAATTGGACCGGGCGGCTGCCGGTGGTCGGTTGGCGCCTGGGCGCGCTGGCGGCCCTTTGGGTGCTGGGCCGGGTCGCGATGCTCGCCTCGGCACATCTGCCGCCATGGGTCGCCCCAGTCGTGGACCTGGCCTTTCCGCTGGCCCTCGGCGCGCTCATCCTGCGCGAGATCGTGGCCGGGCGAAACTGGCGCAACCTGCCGGTGCTGGGCCTGCTGGCGGTCTTTGCCGGGGCCAACCTCGCCTTTCACCTCGACGCGCTCGGTGGCGGGTACCCGGCTCAGGGCATCGGCCTGCGGCTGGGGCTGGCCAGTGTGATCGGGATGATCTCGCTCATCGGCGGGCGCATCGTTCCGTCCTTTACCCGCAACTGGCTGGTGCAGCGCGGCGAGACGCGGCTGCCGGCCCCGCCCATGCGCCGCTTTGACAAGATCACCCTGCTGCTCAGCCTGCCTGCGCTGCTGGCATGGGTCGTGTGGCCCCAGGACCCGGTGACCGCCACGCTCCTGCTGCTGTTCGCCGCGCTCCACGCGGTGCGGCTGGCGCGGTGGCAGGGGTTGCGCACCCGGGCCGAACCGCTGGTCTGGGTGCTGCATCTCGGCTACGGTTTCGTGCCGCTGGGGGCCCTGGCGCTTGGGCTGGCGACGCTTTGGCCCGGCCTCGTGAGCCCGGCGGCGGCCCAGCATGTATGGATGGCCGGCGCGCTCGGACTGATGACGCTGGCCGTGATGACCCGCGCAACGCTGGGCCACACGGGCCACGCGCTGACCGCCTGCCCGATGACCGTGGTGATCTACGTGGCGCTCACCGCGTCGGTGCTGGCACGGCTCTTCGCGGCGGCCCTGCCGGGTCAGCTGGGCCACGAAATCGCCGCTCTCGCCTGGATTCTCGCCTTCGCGGTGTTCTCGGTCATCTACGGCCCCCGGCTGCTGACCCGAAAACAGCCGGCCCCGGCATAAGCCGGCCCGGCTTTGCCGCGATCCTTGCGGCCCTCTTCGGTATGCGGACCCCGCCGCTGCGCCCTGCCCCTCTTGCCACGCGGCCTGAGCTTGCCTAACCTGCCCCCGACAGGTCACACGCAAACAACGGGAGGGCATCTGCTGAACATGCGCATCACACGCCGACTTCAGCATGGCCCCCGTCACGCCCTGCAGATCCGTTTGCAGGGCTGACCACGGGACCACCAGACCCCTCTGCTCAGCCTGACGCCGCTTCGTGCGGTCCCCTTACATATGAGACTGAGCTCCGATGACCATCCTTCAGACCAATGCCCTCGGCGTGACCCTGGGCGATCCGCTTTTCACCGATCTCGACCTGACCATCTCGCGCGGAGACCGCATCGGCCTCGTCGCCGCCAACGGTCGCGGCAAATCAACGCTGCTGGCCTGCCTTGCCGGCGTGCATGAGCCCACCACGGGCGGGATCACCCGCGCCCGCGGCCTGCGTGTGGGCCATGTGCAGCAATACGTGCCCGACACGGCACTCGACCAGACGCTCTACGACATGGTCCTCGCCGCCCTGCCGGACGAGCAGGCCGAATACGAGGCCTGGCGCGTGGATGTGGTGCTGGCCGACCTCTCGGTGCCCCATGAGCTGCAGCACCGGCCGCTCGGCACCCTCTCGGGCGGCTGGCAGCGCACCGCCCTTCTGGCTGCGGCCTGGATCACCGAGCCTGAACTGCTGCTGCTCGATGAGCCCACCAACCATCTCGACCTGCACCGCATCGCGCTCCTGCAGGACTGGCTGGCCGCGCTCCCGCGCGAGGTGCCCGCGGTGATCACCTCCCATGACCGGGCGTTTCTGGACGCGACCACCAACCGAACACTCTTCCTGCGCGCCGAACGCAGCCGTATCTTCACCCTGTCCTTCAACCCGGCCCGGGCGGCCCTGGACGAGGCCGACGCCGCCGATGAGCGCCGCTTTGCCAATGATCTCAACAAGGCGCAGCAGCTTCGCAAACAGGCCGCCAAGCTCAAGAATATCGGCATCAACTCGGGCTCGGACCTGCTCGTGACCAAGACCAGGCAGCTCACCGAACGCGCCGCCAGGATGGAGGCCGCCGCCCGCCCCGCGCACCGCGAACAAGGCGCGGGCGACATCCGCCTCACGAATAGCGGAACCCACGCCAAGGCCCTGATCACGCTTGACAATATAGATGTCACTACGCCGGATGGCAGCCTGCTCTACCGCACCGGCCAGAAATGGATTTCACCCGGCGACCGGGTTTTGCTCATGGGTGCCAACGGCACCGGCAAGACCTGCCTCATCCGCCTGATCGCTGCGGCGCTGGAGGGTGCGGACAGCCCCGTCAAATGCGCGCCCTCGGTGGTTCCGGCCTGTTCCGACCAGCATCTCAGCCAGCTTGACGACGCGCTCACACCGATGACCACCATCACCCACACCTTCGACGTGGGCGACCAGCGCGCGCGGGGATTGCTGGCCGGGGCGGGTGTGAATATCGAAATGCAGGACACGAGGATCGGCGCGCTGTCAGGGGGACAGAAGGCCCGCCTCGCCATGCTCGCCCTGCGCCTGAAACAGCCCAATTTCTACCTGCTGGACGAACCCACGAACCATCTCGACATCGAAGGCCAGGAGACGCTCGAGGACGAACTCGTCAACCACGGTGCCGCCTGTCTGCTGGTCAGCCACGACCGCAGTTTCCTGCGCAACACGGGCAACCGGTTCTGGTGGATCAGGGGCAAGAGGCTGGAGGAGGTCGACAGCCCCGAAGAGTTCCTCGCGAGGGAGATGCAGCCCGAGACCCAGTGAGGAGCGGATACGTCCCCGCGCGATGCCCTCACCCCAAACCCCCGTAGGCCGGGCTTCAGCCCGGCCCCCCCTTCAATCCGTCCAGCATCTCCCGCGCCGCTGCCGCCGGGGTCAGCTCACCCTCGGCCACACGCTCGCCCAGCGCCTCCATCCGCGCCCGCGCCGCGCCGGACCGCAGCTGCGCCAACAGAGCCTGCCGCACTTCCTCCTCGAACCAGTAGCGCGCCTGCGCCGCACGCCGCCCGGCAAAATGCCCCTGCGCGCGCCGCCACTCGGTCAGCGCGGTCATTTCGTCCCAGGCCGCCTCCAGACCATCCTCATGCAGCGCCGACACCGTCATCGCCTTGGGAAACCCTTCCGGGTCCTGCGGCCGCTTCCTGAGCAATCGCAAGGCCCCCGCATAATCCGCACAGGTCCGCACCGCCGCCGATTTCAGTTCCCCGTCCGCCTTGTTCACAAGGATCAGATCGGCGATCTCCATGATCCCGCGCTTGACCCCCTGCAATTCATCGCCCCCCGCCGGGGCCAGAAGCAGTACGAACAGGTCCGACATTTCCGCCACCACCGTCTCGGACTGCCCCACCCCCACGGTTTCGATCAGCACCACGTCGAACCCGGTGGCCTCGCACAGCGCCACCGCCTCGCGCGTGCGCCGCGCCACGCCGCCCAGCTGCGTCTGGCTGGGCGAGGGCCGGATGAACGCACCCGGATCACGGCTCAGCCGCTCCATCCGCGTCTTGTCGCCCAGGATCGAACCGCCCGAGCGCGCACTGGACGGGTCCACCGCCAGAACGGCCACTTTCAGCCCCCGCGCGGTCAGGAACATCCCGAACCCTTCGATAAAGGTCGACTTGCCCACCCCCGGCGTGCCGCTCAACCCGACCCGCAGCGCCTCGCGCCCCGCGCCCCGCAGCCGCTCCAGCAACGCGGCAGAAGTCTCGCGATGGTCGTCCCGACTGCTCTCCACAAGCGTGATCGCCCGCGCCAGCGCCCGACGATCCCCTTTGACAATCCGCTCGCTCAGTTGTGCAATGTCCATCCCGCGACCCATCGTTTAGGTTGCGCCTACATGCCTTGGCCCACCCGCCGATGTCCAGACCCATAGGACCCCTGATGAACCGCCTGCTCCTTGCCCTCCTCCTCTTTGCCACGCCAGCGGCGGCCCAGGATACCTCCGCCCTCTATGACCTGCGCATCCTCGGGCTGAAACTGGGCGAAATGCGCATTGTGGGCCGCGTTGCGGGCGGCACCTATCAGGCAAAATCGCAATTCTACACGACCGGCGTGACCGGTGCCCTCTCCGGGGCCAGCTTCACCGCCCGATCGACGGGCCGCGCCACCACCAGGGGCCTGATACCCCAGAGCTACTCCGAGGACATCAACACCGGCAAACGCGAGACCTCGGCCCGGCTCAGCTATCGCAACGGCGCGCCCCGCGTGACCGGCGGAACGCTGGCTGCGGAAGAGGACCGGCTCGACCCGGCCACCCAGCGCGGCACGCTCGACCCCATGACCACGCTCTTCGAGGCCCTGCGCCTGCAGCCCAGGGACGGTCTGTGCCAACTCGACCTCACCACCTTCGACGGCGCGCGCCGCTCATCCTTCCAACTGACCGAGCGCGCAGAGAACGGCGCATCCGTCACCTGCTCGGGCCGCTACACAAGGCTGCAGGGCTTCTCGGACAGCGCCATGCGCCGCCAGACCGTGTTTCCCTTCTCGATCACCTACACGCCGATGGCGTGATCTCATGCAGGCCAGCGCGATGCAGATGCAATCGAGCTATGGCAAAGTCACCCTGACGCGGCGCTGAATGACTGGCACGCTCCCCATCCACGCCGCCCTGCCCGAGCTGATCGCGGCGCTCAAATCCCGTGGCCGCGCGGTCCTGCAGGCCCCGCCGGGCGCGGGCAAGACGACCGTGGTGCCCCTGGCGCTGCTCGAGGCGGGGCTCACCGACGCCCGTATCCTCATGCTCGAACCCCGCCGCCTGGCTGCGCGCGCCGCGGCCGAACGCATGGCACAGACCCTGGGTGAAAAATGCGGCAAAACAGTCGGTTACCGAATTCGCGGCGACAGCGTCACAGGGCCGGAAACCCGTATCGAAGTGGTCACCGAAGGCATTCTCACCCGCATGATCCAATCGGCCCCCGACCTGCCCGGCATCGGCGCGGTGCTGTTTGACGAGTTCCACGAACGCTCTTTGAATGCCGATCTGGGTCTCGCACTCTGCCTCGAGATTGCCGAGGCCCTGCGCGACGACCTGATCCTGCTGCCGATGTCCGCCACGCTGGACGCCGAACCGGTGGCGCGGCTCATGGGTGATGCACCGGTGATCACCTCTCATGGCCGCAGCTTCGCGGTCGAAACCCGGCATCTGGACCGCCCCCTGCCGCCACGAACCCGGCTCGAGGACGCCACCGCCCACCTCATTCTCGACGCCCTCCCCGAGACCACCGGTGGCGTGCTGGTCTTCCTGCCGGGGATGGGCGAAATTCGCCGCACCGAAGCGCTGCTCAGCGACAGGATTCCGGCCGATTGCACCCTGCGGCCGCTCTTTGGTGCCATGCCCTTCGCTGCCCAGCGCGCGGCCATCGCGCCCGATCCGACCACCCGCAAGATCGTGCTGGCCACGTCCATCGCCGAAACCTCGCTCACCATCGAGGACATCCGCGTGGTGGTGGATGCAGGCCGCGCCCGCCGCGCGCGGTTCGATCCCGGGTCCGGCATGTCGCGCCTTGTGACCGAGCGCGTGACCCGCGCCGAGGCGACCCAGCGCACAGGCCGCGCGGGCCGTGTCGCCCCCGGCACCTGCTACCGCCTCTGGACCCGCGGCGAGGAGGGCGCGCTGGCCCCCTTCCCTCCGCCCGAAATCGACGCCGCCGACCTCACCGGCCTCGCTCTGGAGCTGGCGCTGTGGGGCGCGACCCCCGAGGCGCTCTGCTTCCTGACCCAGCCCAACCCCAAGAGCTTTGCAGAAGCGCAAAGCCTACTGCGGGAACTTGGCGCGCTGGACACCGAAAACCGCATAACGAACCATGGCCGCGCGCTGGCCCGCCTGCCGCTGCACCCCCGCCTTGCGCATATGCTTGCCATCGCGGGCCCCGATGCCGCCCCGCTCGCGGCACTGCTTGCGGATCGCGACCCCCTGCCGCGCAGCGCGCCCACCGACCTCAGCCTGCGCCTCATGGCCCTCACAGACCCGCGGGGCTACGCAGATCGCCACAGGTGGGAGGCGAACCGCGCCGCCCTCACCCGCATCCGAGACGAGGCCAAACGCCTGACAAGGCTTGAAAATTCCGGCGCAAACCCCGGCCTGTCAAGCGCTCAGCACGCGGCCCTCGCCTATCCCGACCGCATCGGCCTGCGCCGCAAGGGCGACGCGCCACGCTACGTTCTCTCCGGCGGCAAGGGTGCGGTGCTGCCCGACGAAGACACGCTCGCCGCTGCCCGTCTCATCGTCGCCACCGACCTGGACGGCGACCCGCGCGAGGCCCGTATCCGTCAGGCCATCGCCATCTCGGAAAGCGAACTGCGAGACATCTTTGGCCCCCGCATCGCCTGGCACGACATCTGCCAATGGGACCCGCGCGAGCGCCGCGTCACCGCCCGCCGCCATGAACGCCTCGGCGCGCTCACGCTTGATGACCGCGTCTGGAAGGGCGCGCCGGCGCAGGCCATCGCCCTTGCCATGCTCGACGGCATCCGCGAACTCGGTCTCACCTGGAGCGACCCCGCCCGCCGCTTTGCCGCCCGCGCCGCGCTCCTGCGCGCGGCGGGTCACGACCTGCCGGACATGTCCGAACCGGCCCTGATGGAGACACTAAATGACTGGCTCCTGCCGCATATCTCCGGCGTCAGAACCGCCCGGGACTGGAAGAAATTCGACATTCTGATCCCGCTGCGCGCCATGCTCGACTGGCCGCAGATGCAGGCGCTCGACCGCGCCGCGCCGGCCCATTTCACCACACCGCTTGGCCGTCGGGTGCCCATCGACTACAGCGGTGAACACCCCGAAATCGCGCTGCGCCTGCAGGAAATGTTCGGCCAGACCACGCACCCGACTGTGGGCCACACCCCCTTGCGAGTCACGCTGCTCAGCCCGGCCGGCCGCCCGGTCCAGACCACCCTCGACATCCCCGGCTTCTGGGCCACGTCCTATGCCGATGTGCGCAAGGACATGCGCGGCCGCTACCCCAAACACCCCTGGCCCGAGGACCCCACCCGGGCCGACCCCACGCTCCGGACCAAACGCCGCTCCTGATCCTTCATCCTGGCCAGAATACGCATATCACCCGGTCCGCCGCCCGCGCCGATCCTTCAGCCGCTCATGCGCGGCCACCGTGCCGTCATGAAATGTCCCGAACCACTTGTCGCAGGGCACTTCCAGATTGCCATAATTCACCTCGAAATACCGGTGATGCATCTGGTGATGGAACGTCCCCAGCGCCAGGTCCGCATCGTCCCCGAACAGCAGCTTTTCATAGCCCGTGTGCGAGGTCGAGGCGCGCAGGCACAGGTGCTGCATCATGAACAGGACATGCAGGGGATGCGCGGGCAGCACCAGATGGATCAGCACCGGTGACAGGAACCCGAGATGCTCGATCGGGTGCATCGACATGCCCGACCACGGCCCCACATTCACGTTGCGATGATGCAGGGCATGTACGCGCCTGTAGACCGGACCCCAATGCAGGGCCCGGTGGATCCAGTAGAAATGAAACGACAGCCAGACCGGCGTCAGCAGAAACCACAGCACGAACCAGACCGGATGCTCGGACGGCAGCAGAACCGGCGCCCAGCCATTGGCCATCAACCAGAACATCAGGACCTCATAGCCGGTCCACACGGTCACGCCGCTGGCCAGGGTCCAGAACATGTTGTCCCTCACCTGCCCCCCGAAGTCGAACTGCCGGCCCTTGCGCATCAGATCGCGCGAGTCGTATTTCAGCCGCTCCCCCTGCCCGCGCCTCATGTAGAAATACCAGTGCAGCCCCCCCGCCACGACGCTCATCAGCACCATGTTGCGCAGCCAGATCGCCCCGATCCAACTCCAGTGCAGGTCCTGCATCGTCTCCAGCGCAGGCTGGAAAAAGAGATAGGAGATCAGCGCGACGCCCAGGATCAGCAGGTTCTCGGTAAAGCTCAGCCAGCGCACCGACAGCCACCGCCCCATGCGCCGGACATCCGGCGGCCAGCTGAAAAAGGGCGACACCTGGATGGGCACCTCGGGCACGTGGTGCCAGCCCGGTAGCCTCGCCTTGCGCTCATCTGCCGACATGGGTCGGTTCTCCTTTGCCAATCCGCCTGGGTTCGGGCACGAGACTGCCATATCGCCTTTCCTTGGAAAAACAGATTAATTGCCCTATCATCATCTGAAATTCAGAGGATACCCGATGCCAGCCGACCTGCGCCTCTCGCTCAAATCCCTGCGCGCCTTCGTGGCAGCGGTCGATCACGGCTCCATCGCGGGCGCGGCCCAGGCGCTCAACGTGGCGCCCTCGGCGGTCGCGGCCAGCGTCGATCAGGTCGAGGCCGAGATGGGGGCCGCCCTCCTGGTCCGCGCCCGCTCCCGCGGTGTGTCGCCCACGCCGGAGGGGCGCGACCTGGCGGCACGGTTCCGCGCCCTGCTGGATGATTACACCGAATGCCTGCAATCGGGCCGCGAAGCCGCCAGCGGGCTGAGCGGCGCGCTGCGGCTGGGCTATTACGCGCCAGTCGCCCCGGCCTTCCTGCCACGCATCCTGGGGCCGCTCATGGCCGAGCATCCGGCGCTGCGCCTCGACCTGCGCGAATATGACAACGAGTCCGTGCAGGAGGCGCTGCTCACCGGTCAGATCGACCTCGCCATATGCGCGGATACCGACATCGGGCCCGGTCTCGTGGCCCGGCACCTGCTCGACCTGCCGCCCTATCTGCTGGTGCCCGACGGCCACCCGCTCTGCCGCGCGGAGCGCGTGACGCTGGCCGAAGTCGCGCGCCATCCGCTGGTCCAGCTCGACCGCCCCCTGTCGCGCCCCTATAACGAGGCGCTGTTTGCCCAGCGCGGCCACACGCCCACGGTCATGGCCCGCGCCAACGCCACCGAAATGGTGCGCAGCCTGGTGGGTGCCGGCCTGGGCGTGGCGGTGCTCAACATGCGCCCCGCCACCGCACAATCCTATGCCGGCGACCGGCTCCGCGCCCTGCGGCTCGAGCCAGGCCTGCCGGGGCTCGCTCTCGTCTGTGTCCGCCCCGACACGCGCCCCCGCCGTCTCGTGGCGCTGGCCGAGGCCGCCCTGACCGACTGGATGACCGGCCCCGAAGCGCACGCGCTTGTCCTGGCGTGACCGGTCCGGCCCGCCGGAACTCCGGGGCTGTCGGCAGTTGCAGGGCATCAGGCAACAGGCCTGACCCCGCTACCGGGCACTCCGCAGCAAAAACTCCGGAGGTTTCGAGTTTTCAATGACATGGGCTGCGTTGGTCAGGTCGTTTCCACGGGCGCGCGCCACCGCCTCGGCCCTGGACAAACCCTGGTCCAGCCAGCGGGCAATCAGCCGCCGTTCCAGCACCTCCGCGCTCACATCCAGCCTGACCGTCACGTCGAACATGTCGGACAATTCATGCCATGGCGGCGTCCTCAGAAGCAGGTAGTTGCCTTCGACCAGGACCATGCGATGCCTCTCGTCGATCTGGCCCGCGTCCGGAACGGTTCTGTCAGCGTTTCGATCAAAGGTCGGGTAGCTGACACATCGCCTCTCGCGCACGTCGCGCAAGAGCGCCACGAAGCCCGCCGCATCAAAGGTTTCGGGCGCGCCCTTGCGATGGAGAAGCCCCATTTGCGCGAGCCGGGCGTTATCCAGGTGAAAGCCGTCCATGGGCAGCACGGCCGCCGAGGGCCCGAGGTGCCGCGCCAAATGCCCGGCCAGCGTGGTTTTCCCCGAACCAGGCGCGCCTGCAATGGCAACCAGAATCCGTTCGCGCCCGGCAGCACGGGCCTCGATGGTTTTGATCAGGCCGGGTATAGTCACTTCGGCCATCACTGATCCTCACCCCGCCTTGATCGCCGCCCGGGACCGGGCCGCCTGCGCACAGTAGTTTCTCACGGCGGTTTCGCATCCCGCGTCCCAGATCAGGTTCAACCAGCCCCCGAACGCCTCCGCAAAAGGTGCCGCCTCGGCCAGATCGCCGTAGATCCGGCTTTGCTCAAGCCACGCCATGGGGCGGTTTCGGGCCTGCTTTGCCACCGCTGAAAGCGCCTCCCAGACCGGATCGTTCGGTTCGATCGCGGTGCCGTCTTCGCGCGTACCCGCGCACATCCGCGCCCAAAACGCCTCGACAAGGGCAAGACCCGACACCGAACGCCCGGCCGCCAGTTGATCGCGCAGGATCGGAAGCAGAAATCCGGTATGTCGGGCCGAGCCATCGAACGCCACGCGGCGTGTCGTGTCAACAATCCCCGGATTCGAGAAACGCCGCTCGATCAGGTCGAGATAGGCCAGAGGCGTCATTCCGGGCACGGATGCCACCGTCTGAAGGATCTCGTCCTCCTGAACCTTGCGAAACATCGCGGCGACCGTGGGGGTCGCCATGCAGTCCGAAATGGTCCGGATGCCCAGAACCTCGCCCACATTGGCCAGAATCTGGTGACCTGCGTTGAGGATGCGGATTTTCATCGTCTCATAGGCATGGACGTCATCCGAGAAGGTCGCGCCCACCTCGTCCCAGTTCGGCCGCCCCGCGCAGAAATCGTCTTCGATGACCCACTGCCGAAATGCCTCATGGGTGACGGGTGCGGCGTCATCAATGCCGAACCGGTCGCGCACCAGAGCCATCTCGCCGGGTCCCGTCGCAGGCGCGATGCAATCGACCATGGAATTGGGAAAGCTCGCTTTCGCCTCGATCCAGTCCGCCAGCGACGGATCGGACAGGCGCGCCAGCGACGTCACCGCCTGCCGCAGAATATCGCCATTGCCCTGCAGGTTGTCACAGCTCAGCCCCGTGAAGGGGCCGTGCCCCGCCGCGCGCCGCCGCGCCAGTGCCGCCACCATTGCACCAAAGGCCGTGCGCGGGGTCCCTGGGTGCGCTGCATCATGTCGAATGTCCTCATGCGCCGTGTCAAACGTCTTCGAGACCGGGTCCAGGTAATAGCCGCTTTCGGTCACGGTCAGACCGACGATGCGGATCGCGGGATCGGCCATCGCGGCAATCAGCGGCGCATTGTCCTGCGCGATGGGAAGGTAATCCACCATCGAGCCGACAACCTCCGCGGACACATGTGCAGGGTCCAGCTCGATGAGCGTTGTCAGGCAATCCTGCGCCAGAAGCTTCTTGCGCATCGCCGCATCATATGGGCGCACACCTGCGCCCAGAATGGCCCAGTCATGCGCCTTGCCCGCCTGCATCAGCCGGTGCAGATACCACGCCTGATGCGCGCGGTGAAAATTGCCCACCCCGATGTGAACGATCCCCGGTGTCAGGGCCGTGCGATCATAGTCCGGACGCCGAACCTTCAATTGCCCGAGCGTCCTGTCGGAAAGGGAAATCAGCTCATCCATTGTCCACCATCCTCACCAAGCTCTTCGGCGGCGGCGCACGCCCCTTCGACGTTCACATCCGCCAGCGCCACGCGCGCGCCCTCGGCGATATAGGCCCCCGCAAAGGCTCGCCCGATACCCCGGGCGGCACCTGTGATCAGTGCTGTCCTGCCGGCCAGCCGCATTACCCGATCCTCAGTCCTTCGGCATCGAACTTGTGCAGATGGGTCTCGTTCGGCGTCAGGAACACGGTGTCACCGTGCCGCACGGGAAGTTCGCCATCGACACGCACGGTCATCGGGTCACAGCCTGCGATGCCATGGATATGCAGAAACGTGTCAGAGCCAAGATGCTCGGCCACGCCGACCTTGCCCTGCCAGAGCCCGTCGCTTGATGAAACCTCGATATGCTCGGGGCGGATACCAACGGTGTGAACACCGTGTCTGGCGGCTTCCGCGCCTTCGATGAGGTTCATCTTCGGGCTGCCGATAAAGCCCGCGACGAACTTGTTGCGCGGGCTGCGGTAGAGCTCCAGAGGACTGCCCACCTGCTCGATCACGCCGGCCTGAAGCACGACGATCTTGTCGGCCATGGTCATCGCCTCCACCTGGTCATGCGTCACATAGATCATCGTGGTCTCGAGCTTCTTGTGCAGCTCGGAGATTTCCATCCGCATCCCGACGCGCAGCGCCGCGTCGAGGTTCGAGAGCGGCTCGTCAAAGAGAAAGGCCGAAGGCTCGCGCACAATGGCACGCCCGATGGCCACCCGCTGCCGCTGCCCGCCCGAAAGCTGGCCAGGGCGGCGATCGAGATAATCGGTCAGGTTCAGCGCCTGCGCCGCGGCGGTGATACGGCGGTCCTGCTCATCGGCGGGCACACCGGCCATTTTCAACGGGAACGCGATGTTCCTGCGCACCGACATATGCGGATAAAGTGCGTAGGACTGGAACACCATCGCAAGGCCGCGCTTGGCAGGCGGCACGTTCGTTGCATCCGCACCGTCGATCTCGATATGGCCCGAGGTGATGTCCTCCAACCCCGCGATCAGGCGCAGCAGCGTGGACTTGCCACAGCCCGAGGGCCCGACAAACACCGTGAACTCTCCGTCCTCGATCGTCAGATCCAGCGGCGGGATGACCTCGGTTTCACCGAAACTCTTGGAAACCTGGTTGAGCTTGATTTGTCCCATGGGTCTCGTCCTTCCTACTTCACGGCGCCGAAGGTCAGGCCGCTGACAAGTTGTTTCTGGCTGAACCAGCCAAGTATGAGAATGGGCGCGATGGCCATCGTCGAGGCGGCGCTCAGCTTGGCGTAAAAGAGGCCTTCAGGGCTCGAATAGCTGGCGATGAAGGCGGTGAGTGGGGCCGCCTTGGCCGCGGTCAGGTTCAGCGTCCAGAACGCCTCGTTCCAGGCCAGGATGACGTTGAGCAGGACGGTCGAGGCAATGCCGGGGATCGCCATCGGCGTGAGCACATACAGCACTTCCTCCTTCAGCGTCGCCCCGTCCATGCGCGCCGCTTCCAGTATCTCGCCGGGAATTTCCCTGAAATAGGTGTAGAGCATCCAGACGATGATCGGCAGGTTGATCAGCATCAGCACGATGACCAGGCCGATCTTGCTGTCCAGGATACCGAACTGGATGAACAGCAGGTAGATCGGGTACAGCACGCCCACCGCCGGCAGCATCTTCGTCGAGAGCATCCACAGCAGAATGTCCTTGGTGCGTTTCGAGGGCACGAAGGCCATCGACCAGGCGGCCGGCACCGCGATCAGGATGCCCAGCAGCGTCGATCCCCCGGCGATGACGATCGAATTCCACAGGAAACGGCCATAGTTGGAGCGTTCCATGACGACCGAGTAGTTTTCCAGCGTCCAGTCGAACCCGAGGAAGATGGGTGGATCGGCGATCGCCTGCGCCTCGGGCTTGAAGCTGGTGAGGATCGTCCACAGGATCGGAAAGAAGATCAGAAGACCAACGGCCCAGGCGGCGGCGGTGTTGATCATCTTGCGTTGTCGGGTAACGGCACGTGCCATGATGGTCTCCTCACGCGTCCAGGTTCTTGCCGACGATGCGCATCAGAAAGATTGCAACGATGTTGGCGAGAATGATTGCATAGACCCCACCGGCCGATCCTAGGCCCACGTTCTGGCTTTCCAGAACGCGCTGAAAGATGAGATAGGTCAGCGTCTTGGTTCCGAACGCACCGCCCGTGGTGACGAATATCTCCGCGAAGATCGACAGCAGAAAGATCGTCTGGATCAGGATCACGACCGTGACCGCGCGGCCCAGATGCGGCAGCGTGATATAGGCAAAGCGTTTGGTCGCGGGCGCGCCGTCCATTTCCGCGGCCTCCAGTTGTTCGCTGTCAAGCGACTGGATCGCCGTCAGCAGGATGAGCGTCGCAAAGGGAAGCCACTGCCAGGACACGATCATGACGATCGACGTCAGCGAGGCCTGGCTCAGCCATTCCACCGGTGTCGCGCCGAAAAACTCCCAAAGATGGGCCAGCAGGCCAAAGTTGGGGTCCATGAACATGTTCTTCCACACCAGCGCCGAAACCGTCGGCATGACGAAGAATGGCGCGATCACGAGGATACGGACGACACCCTGGCCCCACATCGGCTGATTGAGCAGGATCGCCAGCAGGATGCCGAAGATCACGGTGATGACCAGGACACCGCCCACGATGATCAGCGTGGTCATGACCGACGGCCAGAACGAACTCGATGTCACGAAGCGGACATAATTGTCGAACCCGACCCAGCCCAGATCGCCGCCGCGCAGGGGCAGGTATTTCTTGAACGAGAAATAGAGCGTCATGGTCAGGGGGACGAGCATCCACCCCAGTAGCAGGACCACCGCCGGTGCCATCATGAGGCGCGCCGCTGATCGGGATTGCTGAGTAGCCATCTGGCATACCTCCTCTGTTGACGGTCCTCACGGGCCGTTGCAGATAAAAGATAACATACGAGAGGTGGCAGTCGGATCGAGGACGGCGGCGTGGCCGTCCCCGACGTGTTTCGGAAACCCTAGCGGTAACCCGCCGCTTCCATCGCGTCGTTCGTGATTGCCTGCGCTTTCGCAAGGGCTTCGTCGACGGACTGCTGGCCTGCATAGGCCGCCGAGAATTCCTGGCTCACTTCCGTCGCGATACCTGCGAACTCGGGAATGGCGACGAACTGGATACCGACATAGGGCACGGGCTTGACGGTCGGGTTCTGCGGGTCAGCCGCGTTGATCGAGTCGAGTGTCATCTTTGCAAACGGAACGCTCGCATAGTTCTCGTTCTCGTAAAGCGACGTGCGCGCGCCCGGAGGCACATTGGCCCAGCCTTCCTTGGCGGCAACAAGCTCGATGTAGTCCTTGGACGTGGCCCACTCGATGAACTTTTTCGCAGCGCCCTCGTTCTGAGTGCCGGCAGGGATCGCCAGCGCCCAGGCCCAGAGCCAGTTGGCCTTCTTCTCGATGCCATCGCTGTTGGGTGCCAGGGCAAAGCCGACCTTGTCGGCCACTGTCGAATCGTCCGGGTTCGTCACGAAGGATGCCGCAACGGTGGCGTCGATCCACATGCCGCACTTGCCCTGCTGGAACAGCGACAGGTTCTCGTTGAAGCCGTTGGTCGCATAGCCCGCGGGGCCGGATTCTTCCATCACCCCGACGTAGAATTCGAGGGCTTCCTTCCATTCGGGCTGATCGAACTGGGCGTTCCAGTCCTCGTCGAACCAGCGCGCGCCGAACGAATTGCCGGTCACGGTGATGAACGCGCCGCCTTCGCCCCAGCCGGCCTTGCCGCGCAGGCAGATGCCGTTGACGTCATTGTCGCGGTCGGTCATGGCCGCCGCGGCCTTGCGAATGAACTGCCATGTCGGCGCTTCGGGCATCTCCAGACCCGCCTTTTCCATCAGGTCGGTGCGGTACATGATCATCGAGCTTTCGCCGTAGAACGGTGCCGCGTAGAGCGTTCCGTCATGGCTGAGGCCCGCGCGCATGGCAGGCAGCAGGTCGTCGGCATCGTACTCCGCGCTCAGATCGTCGAGCGGAACGAGCCAGCCGTTTGCGCCCCAGATCGGCGTTTCATACATGCCGATCGTCATGATATCGAATGCCCCGCCCTTGTTCGAAATGTCCGTTGTGACACGCTGACGCAGAACATTTTCCTCCAGCGTCACCCACTCGACCTCGATGCCCGTCCTGGACGTGAAATCATCGGTGTAACCCTGCATCCGGATCATGTCGCCGTTGTTCACCGTGGCGATGGTGATCGTCTCGGCCATGCTCGCGCCGGCGGCAACAAACGACACCGCCGTCGCTGCAAAGAACTTTGCCTTGAATGACATCCTTATTCCTCCAATTCGGGATGATGGGTCGAAAGTACCGGACAGCGTTACGCTCAGTCAACAAATATTTTTACGCGCGTAAATTATTGGCGGAAACCCACGCACCCCAGAGGGTTATGCGGACTTTCTCATCACCAAACGGCCGTCAAAAATCGTTTCTTCACGCTCGGCCAGGCGTTTGTCGTCTTCGAGGATTCGAAACAGCGTTCCGGCGGCGCGATTCGCGATGGCGGCATAATCCTGTGCGATCGTGGTCAGCGACGGGCAGGTGAACTTCGAGAACGGATGGTCATCATGGCCTGCGACCCGCATCGCGGCATCTGGTCCGTGACCGACCTTGATGCCCAGTTCATAGGCCGCCGAAAGCATCCCGATTGCCAGCCGGTCATTGCTGCACAGGATCGTGTCTGTCGCAAAAGCGCCTGCCGAGATCAGGCGCCCGCCTTCCCGCTTGCCGATCTCTTCGAAATTCCACCCGTCCCCCTTCGCCTGATGGATATGCGGCGCGTGACCATGGCGCTCCATGCTTTCCAGATAGGCGTGCCGGCGCTTGTTGGCGTTGGGGTTGCTGGGAGATTCCATCTCGAAAAGACATGGCGCCTCACCGCTTCGACACAAAAATTCAACCATTAAATCAATGCTTTGGAAATTATTTGTGCCGACAAATGCCTCGCAGACCCCTTCGATATTGGCGTCAAACAGCACAACGGGCACGTCCGCGTTGAAGCTCTCGATGTCGCTGCGGTCGGACGCGCGCCCAAAGGGCGCAAGCAGCACTCCCGCTGGCTTGAGAGAGCGCAGCGCGTCCAGGTTGCCGCGCTCCTGGGCGGGGTTTCCGTGGGAACTCAGAAGGATCGGGCTGTAGCCTTCGGCAAGGCACGCCAGTTCGACCTCGCGGCCGATCTCGGAAAAGAACGGGTCGGCAAGGTTCGGCACAACGATCCCGATATTCTTGGTCGTCTTCCTGTTCTGGTTGATGGCATAGACATTGGGGCGGTAATCGTAGCGCCTGAGGGCAGCCTCAATGCGCTCGCGCGTCGAGAGGCGCACGCTTTCGGGATCGTTGAAGTATTTCGACAGCGTCGGACGCGAAATGCCACTGACGGTGGCAAACTCTTCCATGTTGCGAATCTTCTTCTGCTCCATCGCAGCAGGCCCATCCAATAATTACGCGCGTAAACTTAGTGTAAGTTAATGGCATGGTTTCGTAAAGATCAAGCGCCATGCCCGGCACATTCGCGTCAAGACGCCCGGCCTGCTCCCGGCTTTCTCAAGCCGCATGGCGATCTTTCGATCCCTTGCCGCAGCTGCGATGTCCCGGGTTGTCGCCCGGGTTTCGTCACGACACCGCGCCAAGCCGTGCCGCAGCGCGCGCCAGCGCCTCGATCCCGGCCCAGTCGGCCGCCTCGATCATGTCCTTGGGTGCGACCCAGCTGCCCCCCGCGCAGATCACATTCGGCAGGCCGAGATAATCTGCTGCGTTCTCGGGGGTCACGCCCCCGGTCGGACAGAAGGCGATCTGCGGCAGGGGCGCGCCGATGGCCTTCAGGGCGGGCACGCCCCCCGAGGCTTCGGCGGGAAAGAACTTGAGCATGTCATAGCCGCGCGCGAGAAGCCGCATCGCCTCGCTTGCCGTGGCCGCACCCGGCAGCAGCGGCAGCCCCTCGTCCTCGCAGGCCGTCAGCAACTCGTCCGTCGCGCCGGGCGACACGCCGAAGGTCGCACCGGCAGCCTTTGCCGCCCGCACATCCGCGGCCGTGACAAGTGTGCCCGCCCCGACATACCCCCCGGAGACACCGGCCATGGCCGAGATCACGTCGAGTGCCGCATCCGTTCGCAACGTGACCTCAAGTGCGGGCAGGCCCCCCGCCACAAGCGCCTGGGCCAGCGGGCGCGCCCGCGCGACATCGTGAACGACCAGCACCGGGACAATCGGGGCCAGCGCACAGAGCTTGCGCGTGAACGTGCTCGCCTCTGTCGGGGATAGGGTCATGGGTCAGCCTCCAAAGATCGTGGCGCCGCTCGTCGCGGCTCCTACCGTAGAGCGGAAAACGGCAAAAAGCTCGCGCCCAGTGCCGGCCTGCGATGCAGACAGATCGGCCTTCGCATCGGCACGCGCATCGACGCCTTCGGCCAGGATGTCCAGCGTTCCGGCCTCGCCATCGACCCGAACCAGATCGCCGTCCTGTACGCGGGCGATCGGGCCGCCATCGACGGCCTCCGGCGTGATATGGATCGCCGCGGGCACCTTGCCGGATGCCCCCGACATGCGCCCATCGGTCACCAGCGCAACCTTCTGGCCCCGGCCCTGAAGGATCGACAGGAGGGGCGTCAGGCTGTGCAGCTCCGGCATACCGTTGGCCTTGGGACCCTGGAAGCGCACGATCACCACGACGTCACCGGTGAATTCACCTGCCGTGAATGCCGCCTTCACCTCGCCCTGATCGGCAAAGACCCTTGCAGGCGCCTCCACCACGCGGTTCTCGGGTGCCACCGCCGAGATCTTCATGACGGCCGTGCCGAGTGAGCCGGACATGCGCTTCAGCCCTCCTGTCGGCTGGAACGGATCGGCCGAGGGACGCAGGATCTTGTCGTTGAGGCTCTCAACGGGCCCGTCCTTCCAGAACAGGCGCCCATCGGCATGGACCGGGTCCTTGGTGTAATGCTCAAGCCCCGTTCCCGCGACGGTTCTGGTGTCGTCATGCAGCAGGCCCCCATCGAGCAAATCACCGATCATGTAGCCCAGGCCGCCCGCCGCGTGAAAATGGTTCACATCGGCAAGCCCGTTTGGATAGACCCGTGCCATGAGCGGCGTCACATCGGAAATCTCCGAGAAATCCTCCCAGTCGAGGACGATGCCCCCCGCCCGCGCCATGGCGACAAGGTGGATGAGCAGGTTGGTCGATCCGCCCGTGGCGTTGAGCCCGACAATCCCGTTCACAAAGGCGCGCTCATCGAGAATGTCACAGACCGGCGTATACTCGTTGCCCAGCGCACTGAGCGAAAGCGCCTGTTTCGCACCATGCCGGGTGAGCGCGTCGCGCAGCGGCGTGTTGGGGGTGACAAAGCTGGAGCCGGGCAGGTGCAGCCCCATGAATTCCATGAGCATCTGGTTGGTATTGGCCGTACCGTAAAAGGTGCAGGTGCCCGGGCCGTGATAGGCGGCCATTTCGGCGGCCATCAGCGCATCGCGCCCCACTTCGCCCGCTGCGAACTGCCGGCGCACCCTGGACTTGTCTTCATTGGACAGCCCGCTTTCCATGGGCCCCGCAGGCAGAAAGACAGCCGGCAGATGCCCAAAGGCCTGCGCCGCGATCACGAGGCCGGGCACGATCTTGTCGCAGACCCCCAGAAAAACCGCCGCGTCAAAGACATTGTGGCTCAGCGCCACCGAGGCCGCGAGCGCAATCACGTCACGCGAAAAGAGGCTCAGCTCCATGCCCGCTTCGCCCTGGGTGACACCGTCGCACATGGCAGGCACCCCGCCGGCCACCTGTGCCGTACCGCCGATCTCGCGCACGGCCGCCTTGATGAGATCGGGATAGCGCTCGAAGGGCTGATGCGCCGAGAGCATGTCGTTATATGTCGTGACGATGCCCAGATTGCCTGCCGCCCCCTCGGCAAGGCAGCTCTTGTCGTCGCCCGAAGCCGCAAAGGCATGTGCCTGCCCGCTGCACGACAGGTGCGCCCGCGCGGGCCCCTTCGCGCGCGCGGCGGCCATCCGGGCAAGATACGCCCCGCGCGTGGTTTCGCTGCGGCGAATGATGCGGTCGGTGACCCTCCGGATCGTGGGATGAAGCGTCATGTCGTATCCTTTCGAATGAGTTCCCGCCACCGGCGGCCATCGCGGTGCAGCAGCATGAGCGCATCGTCGGGCCCCGCGCCTCCCGCGTCGTATTCCACGGGTTTCATGCCTGCCTCTTCCCACCCCTCGATGATCGGATCGGCCCAGGCCCAGGCCGCCTCGACCTCGTCGCCGCGCATGAACAGGGTCTGGTTGCCGCGGATCACGTCCATGATCAGGCGTTCATAGGCATCCTGCGCGTCCGCGTGCTGGCCCCCCAGAGCGTCGGCAAATGTCATGTCCAGGGTCACTTCGGCCAGACGAAAGCCGCCGGGGCCCGGTTCCTTGATGGTGTTGCGCAGTGTAATCCCCTCATCCGGCTGCAACCGGATGATCAGCGCATTGCCTCTGCGCCCCTCCATCCTGGGAAAGATCATATGCGGCGGATCGCGGAACACCACCGCGATTTCGGACATGCGCGCGCGCAGCTTCTTGCCCGTGCGCAAATAGAACGGCGTGCCGGCCCAACGCCAGTTGCCGATATTGACCTTCATCGCCACAAAGCTCTCGGTGCGGCTCTGCGGATCGCCCGCATGGTCACGGTAACTCGCGTCATCGCCCTGTGCGCGATACTGGCCACGCACGATGTCGCTCTGCGCCACAGGCTCCAGCGCCTCGATCACCTTGACCTTTTCATCGCGCACGGCGTTCGGCTGGAATTTCGACGGCGGCTCCATCGCCGTGAGGCACAACAGCTGCATCAGGTGGTTTTGCACCATGTCCCGCATCGCCCCGGCGCGGTCATAATATTCGCCGCGCCCTTGCACACCAAGGCTTTCGGCCACGGTGATCTGCACGTGGTCTATATGCGTGGCGTTCCACAGCGGCTCCCACAGCGAATTGGCAAAGCGCAACGCCATCAGGTTCTGCACGGTTTCCTTGCCGAGATAGTGGTCGATCCGGTAGATCTGCCGTTCCTCAAAGCAGCGCCGCAGGTCGGCGTTGAGCGCCTGCGCGGTCTTCAAATCATGGCCAAAGGGTTTTTCGACCACGATACGGCTCTCCGGCGTGGCGATCGCGTGCTCGTGCAGGTTCGCGGCAATCGCCCCGAAAAGCGAGGGCGACACCGACAGATAGAAGGCCCGCACCGCCTCATCCCGCAGCTTGGCCGCAAGCTCGGGCCAGCCGTCACCGCCGGTCGCATCGATGCGCACATAGCTGATCTTCTCAAGGAAAGCCTGCCGCAAATCGGCCTGCCCTGAGGCTTCCGCCGCAAACGCGGCAAGGCTCCGGGCCACCTGCGCGCGAAAGGCATCCTCGTCCATCCTGCCGCGCGCCGCTCCGATGATACGGGCCTCTTGGGGCATCTGGCCGACGGCAAAACGGTGAAACAGGCCCGGCAGGATCTTGCGCTGTGCCAGATCGCCGGTCGCGCCGAAAACGACAAGATCGAACGGCTCGACGGGGATGACTCTGGAGACCAAGGGTCAGCCCGCCAGTTTCAGTCGGGTGGCGTTCAGCAGCTCACCCATGCGGCGGCCCGTGTCGATCATCCGGTTCGAAAAGCCCCATTCGTTGTCATACCAGCTTACCACCCGGACCATGCCGGCCTTCGTCACCGTCGTCTGTGCCGCGGCAAAGCACGAGGAATGCGGATCGTGGTTGAAATCGACGGACACCATCGGGTCTTCCTCATAGGCCAGCACGCCCGCCAGCGCGCCGCGCGCCGCCTCCGCCATCGCCGCGTTCACCGCCTCGCGCGTGGCCGGGCGCTCGGGCAGGAAACTCAGGTCCACCAGCGAGACATTCGGCGTCGGTACGCGCACCGCCGAGCCTTCCAGCCTGCCTTCGAGCCGCGGCAGCACCAGCGAGATCGCCCTGGCCGCACCGGTCGAGGTGGGCACCATCGAGACCGAGGCCGCACGCGCGCGATAAAGGTCCTTGTGGTTCGTATCATGGCTCGGCTGATCGCCGGTGAATGCGTGGATCGTCGTCATGTAACCGGTCCTGATGCCGAACGCCTCGTCCAGAACCTTCGCGACAGGGGCCAGACAGTTCGTCGTGCAGGACGCATTCGAGACGATGATGTCATCCGCGGTCAGATCGGCATCGTTCACCCCATAGACAACGGTCCTGTCCATGTCCCTGCCCGGTGCGGAAATCAGCACACGCCTTGATCCGTTCCGCAGGTGCCGCGCCGCCGCGTCGCGCCCGGTAAAGATGCCGGTGCATTCATAGGCGATGTCCACATCGTCCCAGGGCAGGTCCTCGGGGGCCCGCACCGCCGTCAGACGAATGGCGCGCGCGCCGACCCTGAGCGTATCTCCGTCGACCGTGACAGGCAGCCCGAGGCGACCGTGCACACTGTCGTACTTGAGCAGATGCGCAACGGTCCCGGGTGGTGCGAGATCATTGATCGCGACAATCTCGATGTCCTGTTCACGGCGCTCGATCAGCGCACGCAACACGCCGCGCCCGATCCGCCCAAATCCGTTGATTGCGATTTTCAAGGTCATCTTGTCATCCTTTGCTTTGAAACGGCGCAGGCCGCCCGGCTGATGTTGTGATAGCGCTAACATTTTCGAACGGGAAGGGCTCATGAAGTCGCACCATCTCACAGCTCTCCTGCCCAAGGAGGGTTGGCCCCGACGCGCGAGACCGTGACCGCCGCCACACGCGCGCCATGTTCCAGCGCCATGCGCAGCGCGTCTTCGGACAGCGCCGCGAGGCTTGCCCTGGTCAGCATCCCAAGCTCGGAAAGCTTCGAGAGGACGCCCGCGTTGAACGTATCGCCCGCACCGACCGTGTCCGTGATGTCGACTTTGCGCGCCGCCACGTGAACCTCCGCGCCACCCGCAAGAAAACCTGTTGCCCCCCTGCCACCGCGCGTCAGGATCACGACCGCAGGGCCCTTGCCCAGCAGGCCTTCGACCTTCTCGCGCATCGACAGCGGCGCAGGCTCGATCCAGCCCAGATCCTCGTCCGACACTTTCACGACATCCGCCTGCGCGATCATGTCGTCGAGCCGCGCGCGATAGCGCTCCAAATCCTCGATGAAACCGGGGCGAATATTCGGGTCGAGCATCACGGCCCGCCCCGCCCCTTCACGGGCCAGAAAGGCCGCATAGGCGTCGGCCGAAGGCTCGCACGCAAGGCTTATGCCGCCAAAATAGAGCGCCGTCACATCCTCCGTCAGGCCGGGCATCTCGTCCAGGCCCAGCATACGCCCTGCCGAGGCTTCGTCGTAGAACGTATAGGTCGCATGACCCTCCACAAGCCGCACAAAGGCCAGCGTGCTTGGCCGCGCGCTCACGACGATGCGCGTGGTGTCGACATGGCTCGCCTTCAGCGCGTCCATCAGCTGCTGACCGAACAGGTCGCTCGACATGCCCGTCAGCATCCCAGTCCGAACGCCAAGCCGCCCCAGAGCGATGGCCGTGTTGAACACCGCACCACCGGGATGCGGGACGAACCCGTCCTGTCCTCCTGCCGTCGGCTCCGGGATCATGTCGATCAATGCTTCTCCGCAACACAAGATCATCACTCACCCCTTGAGAAACGCATCACGGTCCACAAGGAACCGGTCCGACAGCGGCAAACTGCTGGCACCAAGCGTCTTGGCATCACTGCCGACAGACCCTTGCCTGACATCCGGAAACGCGATGCCCGGAACCGTGATGTCCCTCATCCGCGCCGCCGTCCGCTCCACCAGCTCGGCGCGAATGTCTGTCGGCAGTGAGCCATCTATCAGAACGGTCTCGACATCGATCAGACAGGTGGAGGCCGCGATCGCCTGCGCCAACCCGTCTGCCGCAAGATCGATCCAGTCAGTCACAACGCCTGCCGGCAGGTTCCAATCCGCCCGACGCTCCCAGATCGCGTCACAGCGGCAGCCCGCGCTCAGCAGCATGTCTTCCAGCGTAACGAGTGATGCCACATCGACCAGTTGGCGATTGTCGCCGCCCCTCGCCCGGATCGGCATCGACCCCAGCGCAGCCGCGTTCCCGCTTTTGCCGGTGTAGAGCCTGCTGTCCAGAACCAGACCGCCGCCCACGAAATAGCCAATGTAGAAATACAGAAAATCGCGGGGCTTTTCCTGTGCCCCGAACACAAGCTCGGCGCTGCACGCCGCCGAGGCGTCATTGCACAGATAAATCGGTATATCCCATTTCGCGCCGAGCGCGGCCCCGATATCGAAGCCGCGCCAGGCCTCCAGGCCCTCACCGTCATGGTCCGCAGACACACGCCAGTCCCACAGGCGGAACGGCATCGCGATACCAAGACCCGCCACACGCGCACGCTGTTCCTGCGTGATCCGGCCCAGGGCGTCGTCGATGGTGTCACAGGCAAATCCCACGACGCCATCCGGCGTCGGGTACGGATGGGCCTTGCGGGCCTGAAAGCGCGCGCCCCCCAGGAAATCGACCAGCTGCACCTCGGTGCCGCGCCGTCCGATCTTCAGGCCCAGAAACAGCGCCCCGTCCGGATCAAGCGCCATCGGCACCGAGGGCTGGCCGACCTTGCCGCGTATCGGCTCGCCCTTCAGCAGCAGACCGTCCTTTTCGAGGGCCCGCATGATGACCGAGACGGTCTGCGCGGACAGGCCGGTCATCCGGGCGATCACGGCCTTCGGCATGGGGCCCGCCTGCCGGATCAGCGACAGAACCAGCCGTTCATTGTACGCGCGCATTCCGCTTTGGTTCGAGCCGCGCGCATCCGCGCCGGGCATCGCCGGCTCATCGTCTCTATATGCGCGTGCGGCAAGCGGCATGGCTTGTTCCCATCAGGCCGAAGTCATCGCTTTATCCGGGATTCTCTCCGCGCCGTCAATAAATAAATAAGTCTGATTTATTTAATTTCAGGCGGCCCTTTTCTCCATGCCGGCCTCGGACACCGGCGCGATTGCGCGCTTCCGATCTGGCAAGCCGCCGTGGCAGGGGCCGCCTCACAGTGGCAGGACGGCTGACATCCCTCACCCTGCGGACCGCACGCAGCACGCCGGTTTGTTTACCAATGCAAATGTCAGACAATTCGCACCGACGTCATACCGACACGATACCGACGTAATACCGACGTTCGGGACGGTGCATTAACGTATGGGGATCAGTCCCACCACGGTCCGTGGTGTTTTCCGTCCTCGCCCAGCCTCTCGAACCCGTGGCGGCCAAAGACATCGCGCTGCGCCTGGATGATGTTCGCGGTGCCATAGCCCTGCCGCATCGTGTCATACCAGCCCAGCGCCGCGGCCATCGCCGGAACCGCGTGCCCGCCATGCACGGCCTCGGCCACGACCTGTCTCAGGGCCGGGATGGACGCGGCCAGCATACGCGCAAATCCCGGTGCGAGGATCAGTTGCCCGTGAGGCATATCTTCTTGGAAAGCTTCGGAAATATCGTCAAGAAGCGCCGATCTTATGATGCAGCCCGCCCGCCAGATTTCCGCGATCCTGGCAAAGTTCAGGCCCCAGCCATATTCAGCGGATGCCGCCACCAGAATACGGAACCCCTGCGCGTGACACAGGATACGCGCGGCCAGGAAAGCATCCGCCAGCGTGTCCTCGTCACTGGTGACAGCGCCCCGGGCACCGCCCAGAATCCGCTCCGCGGCGACCCGCGTGTCCTTCTCCGAGGACCAGCTGCGCGCGCCCACCGCCGCCTCGATCATGCTGGCAGACTGGCCCATCTTCACGGCCTCCACCACGGTCCAGCGCCCGGTGCCTTTCTGCCCTGCGGCATCCTTGATCACATCGACCATCGGGTGGCCCGTCCCGGGGTCGTCGAACTTCAGTGCTTTTCCCGTGATCTCAACGAGGTAGGATTTCAGAACCCCCTGATCCCAGCGCTCGAAAACCTTGCCGATCTCCTGTGGCGCGCGCGCAGCCCCGTAGCGCATGAGCGCATAAAGCTCGGCGATCACCTGCATGTCGGCATACTCGATCCCGTTATGCACGGTCTTCACGAAATGCCCCGCCCCGTCAGGGCCCAGATGATCGACGCAAGGATCGCCCTCGTACCGGGCCGCGATCGCCGTGAGGATGGGCCTGATCTGTGCCCAGCCATGCGCCGTTCCACCCACCATCATCGAGGGCCCGTGCCGCGCGCCCTGCGCACCGCCCGACACGCCCATGCCGACAAAATGCAGGTCCTTTTCCGCCAGGGCAGCAGCGCGGCGCCGGGTGGCATGAAAATCCGCATTGCCGCCGTCGATGATCGTGTCACCGGGCTCCAGAAGCGGGCTCACCGCCTCGATCATCATGTCCATCGGCTTGCCCGAGGGGATCATGAAGAGGATGATGCGCGGCGCGGCAAGCGCCTGAACAAATTCCTCAAGGGTCTCATGCGGAACGATATTTTCGGCCAGTGCTCCGGCTTCGGCGATGAAATCGGCGATCCACTCCGCCTCTCGGTTGGTGACCGCGACACGAAAGCCCTTCTCGGCCATGTTGAGCGCCAGGGCGCTGCCCATCGTCCCCAGGCCATAGACGCCGATCTGTGCCTTGCTCATCCGTTGCTACCCTGCTCGCCGGTTCGCGTCACAGGCTAGGCCAAGCGTCACGATTTGCAAGGCCCCGGCGCAGGATCAGACGCCAAGACACCATCGCATGATGGCCTTCTGCGCATGGAGCCGGTTTTCCGCCTCGTCCCAGATCACCGAGTGGGACCCGTCCATGACGGCGCTGGTGACCTCTTCCTCGCGATGCGCGGGCAGGCAATGCATGAACAGCGCATCCGGCCCGGCATGAGCCATCAGGTCGTCATTGACCTGGTAGGGGCGAAGCAGGTTGTGACGGCGCTCCTTGGTGGACTGGCTGTCATGCATCGAAACCCAGGTATCGGTGACGACAAGGTCGGCCCCCTCGACGGCCTTCGCGGGATCGCGCTCGATCACGATTTTCGCCCCCGCGCGCCGGGCCTCGCCGATGAATTCGTCCTCGGGGTCGAACTGCCCCGGACCGGTGAAGGTGAAATCAAAGCCGAACCGCCCGGCGGCATGAATGAGCGAGGCGCAGGTGTTGTTGCCGTCTCCCGACCAGACGACCTTCTTGCCCCGGATCGGACCGCGATGCTCCTCAAAGGTCATCACGTCGGCCATCACCTGACAGGGGTGCGTACGGTCGGTTAGACCGTTGATCACCGGAACCTGCGCATGATCGGACAGTTCCAGCAGAACGGATTCGTCAAAGGTCCGGATCATGATGAGATCGACGTAACGGCTCAGAACCCGCGCAGTGTCGGCGATGGTCTCGCCATGGCCCAGCTGCAGTTCGGACCCGGTGAGCAGGATCGTCTCTCCGCCCATCTGCCGCACACCCACGTCAAAGCTGACGCGGGTCCGGGTCGAGGGTTTTTCGAAGATCAGCGCGACCATGTGGCCGCTGAGTGGCTGCACGTCATCCGCCTCGCCCTTCTTGCGCCCCTTGCGCGCGGCTTTCATGTCGCGGGCCATGTCGAGGATCGCGCGCAGGTCGTCAGGCGAGGTTTTGTTGATGTCGAGAAAATCGGTCATTGTCTGGTCCTTTGGCGGGCCTTTTTCGTTCGGGTGTTTTAACCAGGAAGAAACGAGGTCATGTTTTGTTTTCAATAGCTTGCGCAGCCCGATCCAGGCGCGCGACGGCCTCGGTGATCTCCTCGTCGGTGATCGAGAGGGGCGGCAGGAGACGCACCACGTTATCCGCCGCTGGCACGGTGGCAATCAGCGCGCCATAGCCCGCCGCAACCACATCCGTATTGGCCGCCTTGCATTGCAGCCCCAGCATCAGGCCAGAGCCACGCACGCCCTCGAAGACCTCCGGGTGGGCCGCGATCAGGCCTTCGAGCTTTTGCCTGAGCAGCCCGGACTTGCGGCGCACCTCTTCGAGAAAGCCGGGTTCGGCGACGTGATCCATGACAGCACAGCCCACCGCACAGGCCAGCGGGTTGCCGCCATAGGTCGAGCCATGGGTGCCTGCCGTCATGCCACTGGCCGCGCGTTCCGTGGCCAGCACCGCGCCCAGCGGGAACCCTCCGCCGATGCCCTTGGCGACCATCATGATGTCCGGGTCCACCCCCGCCCATTCATGGGCAAAGAGCTTGCCCGTACGGCCCATCCCGCACTGGACCTCATCGAGGATCAACAGAATCCCATGTTCGTCGCACAGATCGCGCAACCCCTTGAGGCACTGATCCGGCAACGGCCTGATGCCGCCTTCGCCCTGCACCGGCTCGATCATGATCGCCGCTGTCCGGTCTGTGATGGCCACGTTCAGCGCGTCGTGATCCCCCCAGGGAAGATGCACGAAACCCGGAAGAAGAGGGCCAAAACCCGCAGTCATCTTCTCGGAGCCGGCGGCGGCGATTCCGGCGCTCGAGCGGCCGTGAAAGGCACCTTCGAAACAGATGATCTCGACCCGCTCGGGCGCGCCCTGATCGTGCCAGTACCTGCGCGTCATCTTGACCGCCAGTTCGCAGGCCTCGGTGCCGGAATTGGTGAAAAATACCGTATCCGCGAATGTCTCGGCCACAAGCCTGTCAGCCAGTGCCCGCTGGGCCGGGATGTTGTAGAGGTTCGATGTATGCCAGAGCGCGTTGGCCTGGGTCGTCAGCGCCTCGACCAGCGCCGGATGCGCATGGCCAAGCGCGTTCACTGCGATGCCCGCCCCGAGGTCCAGAAAACGTCGCCCATCCGCCTCGATCAGCCAGCTGCCCTCGCCCTTGACGAAGGTCAGGGGCGCACGGTTGTAGGTCGGCAGAACGGAAGGGATCATCAGGTTATCCTCTTTGGTCGCGAAGCGATTGAGTGCCGCAAGGGCAACGTCAAGTCAATGTCCGGAAAACAATGGGCGCACACGCCGCGCCCGGTCAAACAGGCCAGGTGGTCAGCCGCGTCGGCGTCGGCGCAGGGGATATGGGGCGCGTTTGATCATGACCCGTCTTTAGTCAAAGATCGCGCGGCTACAAGGCAAAAACATCCCGCACCGCGAATTGCCCCTTGTCCTGAGCAGGGCCGTGATCGGGATGGGTGTCGCGACCTGTGCCGGTCGCCGAAAAGGCTGGTGCGGCGGCAGCGGCCCTTTTGCCAAGCGTGGCGTCAGGCCTTGAGCCGATACCCGCGGGCGAACATTCCATAGGCTGTCGCCGCGACCGTCGCCGTGGCGATGCTGCCCACGGCAAGGCCCAGCACCGGTGAGGCGTCCGAGACACCGATCATGCCATAGCGTACCCCGTCGATGAGATAGAAGATCGGGTTGGCATGGGTGATGTCGCGCAGCACGGGCGGCAGCGCTTCGACCGAGTAGAACGTGCCCGACAGGAACGCCAGCGGGGTGACGATGAAATTGGTGATGGCCGCCATCTGGTCGAACTTGTTGGCGAAAACGCCGGCGATGATCCCGACCCCTCCCATGAAGAGCGCGCCGAGGATCACGAACCCCATCGCCCAGAACGGATGCGCCGGGATCAGCCCCATGCCGACCCACAGCCCCGCCGCCACCGCGACGGCCACGATCACGCCCCGCGCAACGCCGCCCGCCAGATAGCCCAGGACCGTCTCGGCCGCGCTGAGCGGCGGCATGAGCGTGTCCACGATGTTGCCCTGAACCTTCGAGATCACGATCGAAGAGGAGGTGTTGGCAAAGGCGTTCTGGATCACGGTCATCATCAGGATGCCCGGCGCGAGGAAGGTGGTGAAATCCACGCCCATCACATCACCGCGTCGCGGGCCGATGGCAATGGTAAAGATCAGCAGGAACAGCGCCGAGGTGACCAGCGGGGCCAGGATCGTCTGGGTCCAGACATTGAGGAACCGCAGAACCTCGCGCTGGCTGAGCGTGGCGAGACCCAGCCAGTTGACGCGGCCAAAGCGGCGTGTACCCATTTGTTCGTTGGCCATCGCGAAACGCCCCCTCCTGCCCGGTTCGTGCCTTGTAACTTGTTCCCCAGTGATTAGAATAGGCCCCTGATCGGATTTTTCAGGGTGGCATGGCGCGGGCGCCGCGCCGCCTTTTTGGAGTGGCTTTCATGTCCTGGAACGATGAGCGCGTCGAGATACTGAAGAAAATGTGGGGCGAAGGCCAGTCGGCCAGCCAGATCGCCAAGGAGCTGGGCGGCGTGACGCGCAACGCCGTGATCGGCAAGGTGCATCGCCTGGGGCTGTCCAACCGCAATGGCGGCGGTGGATCGAACACCGCCGACAGCAAGGCCAAGACGGCCAAGCCCGCGTCGAAACCCGCAGCAAAGCCCAGGAAGGCGGCCGCCAAGTCGGCACCCGCCCCCAAGGAAGAGGCCGCCCCCGCGCCCCAGCCCGCGACCCGGATCAAGCCGATCATCCCGGCCGGCCAGCCGCTGCCGCCGCAGCCCTCGGCCAACGAGATCGACCCCAAGGCGCTGGCCAAGGTCAACGAGGTCGAGAAGAAGGCCAAGAAGCTCAACCTGATGGAGTTGACGTCCCGGACCTGCAAGTGGCCGGTGGGTGACCCGGCCACCGAGGATTTCTGGTTCTGCGGCCTGCCCGTTCAGTCCGGCAAGCCCTATTGCGAAGCGCATGTGGGTGTGGCCTTCCAGCCCATGAGCTCGCGACGCGACCGTCGGCGCTGACTTCCGATCCCTGACGTGCCCTGGCTTCGCCAGAGCCCGTTCGCCTGCGGCGGGCGGGGGGCGCGCTTCGCGCGCCTGCATTCGGCGCCTTTGGCTGGACAAAAGCCGGCGGGGATAAAGTCCGGGCCCCGCGCGCAGGAAGGGTGGTTTGACCCTTCACGCCGTTCAGTCAAACAGCTTGAAAAGCTCGTCCATCACCGCGTCTTCGACTTCCTTCTTGACCGCGTCCTCGAGCGATTGGCCATCTTCACGCTTGACGCCCAGCTCCTTGGCAACAAATTCCTCCGCCTCCTTCTTGGCGTCTTCCTTCAACTTCTTCGTTTCTTCCTTGAAATTGAGGTCGATGGCCGCTTCCAGGTCCGGGTATATCTTGGGGTCACGCCACGGCCCCTTGATGCGTACGGGAATGGCCAGCCCCTTGCGGCTTTCGCCTTCCAGAAGGCTCGGGGTGAACGTGTAGTTGATGTCCTGCGCGCCCAGCCCGATGCGCCCCTCGCCCGTCGCCTTGGCCAGCGGCATCGACATCTTGAGGTCGTCACCCGTCATGTTCCCGTCCTGGATCGCAAAGCTCGCGCTCATCGCGTCGAACACGGTCGTGCCGCCCGACCCATCGCCCGTGCGCATCAGCTTGTCGAGATCAAAGCCGCTGATCACGCCGCGCCCGGTGCTGACCGAAAGCGACCCGCTGAGCGAGTTCATGATCGCATCCACCGACGGGCCCAGGCCGAGGAACTTGAGCGACGCATCGCCCTTGGTGGCAAAGCGTGTGATCCCCGCGGCATCGGTCAGAAGCCGCTCCATGTCCATGCCCCGCGCGGTCATGTCTCCGCCGACCGACAACCCGTTGCGGTTGTTGGCTACGAACTGCCCCGAGACCACGCCGCCATAGCCGTTAAGCTCTTGCAGCGAAAAGACGGCTCGCGCCCGGTCCACGGTGGTCACCACGCGCGTCTTGCCGAACTTGAACGTACCCAGATCGAGGCTTTCGGCAGCGATGGCCACCTCTGCATCGGCAAGCCCCAGGGCGCTCGCGTCAATCGGCGCCTTGGACCATCCCGTGTCCACCGCCGTACCGCCGCCTGACCCGCCGCTTTCGCCACCGCTATCGGTGTCGAAAGCGGAGAGATCCAGCGCGCCTGCGTTCAGCTTGGCCTCGATCCGGGGGCGCGCGTCCCCCGGGATCATATCGACCCCGCCGGTGATCCGGTTCTGATCCAGCGTCAGCACCATGTCGCGCAGGGACACGCGCCCGCTTTCAGCCAATGTCGCGCGACCGTCAAGGGTGATCGCGCGCCCCAGCCCCTCGGGCAGATCAACCGGCGCCTGGCCCAGTGAGACGAGAAACTGCGAGGTGTTGTCGAGGCGCAGCTTCAGCGCGCCGTCCAACTGCGGCAGGCTTCTGGCGCGGCCCGCAAATGTGACTTCGCCACCCTTGGTCCTGGCCACTGCGTTGATCTCGGAAACCGCGCCTTCGATCAGCTGATCCAGCCGCGCGATTGTGCCCGTGACGCGGATGTCCTCGCCCGCGGGACGGACCACGACATCAAAGCTCGCCTCGCCCGTGTAGCTTGGCCAGCGCAGGTCGAAATCCATGTTGTCATAGGCAATCGTCGTGCCTGCTCCGTGATCGATATAGCGCAACGATGCCCCGGTGATCAGCGCCCGGTCCAGCGTCAGCGAAAGCTGCGAGCTTTTGGCGGGGGCCGAACCGTCGCTCTGGCCCGACGGGACCACGCCCTCGACGCCAAGCTCCCAATTCACGCGGCCATCCCTGGCACGCTCCAGAACGATGCGCGGGTTCACGGCCTCCAGCCCGGTGATCCTGATGGCCCCGCCAAAGAGCGCCGATGGCTCGACCCCCACCTTGAAACTGTCGGCCTGCATCATCGGACCGGCATCGGACCACTCGGCATTGCCGACTGTGGTCGGGCCTGTGCTGATGCCCAGAACGGGATAGAAACTGACCTTGGTCTCTCCACTCATCACCACAGCCCGGCCGGTGGCCTGCTCGATCTGATCCGCGGCAATGCGCGCGATACGCTCGCCCGGCAGCATGAGGATCGACACCACGATCACGGCCGCGATCAGGACCAGCAGGGCGAATAGGCGGATGATCCAGCGCATTGAGGTCTCCGGGGGGCTGCTCTTTGTTGGTTGGTTTGGAATGTAGGGGCGCACCGGGCCCGCCTCAACCGTTTATCTCTTTCCCAGCACCGCCGGGGCGGTTATATCGCGGCGGATGAACACAAACCCTCCCGATCTGCGCCCCGACCTTGCTCGTGCCCGTGTGGCCGAGAGCGCCCGCAAGGGTCAGCCGACCATCGGCATGGTTTCGCTGGGCTGCCCCAAGGCACTCGTGGACAGCGAGCGCATTCTCACACGGCTGCGCGCAGAAGGGTACGGAATTTCGCCCGACTATTCGGGGGCCGAGGCGGTGATCGTGAATACTTGCGGATTTCTCGACAGTGCCAAGGCCGAAAGCCTCGAGGCCATCGGCGAGGCGCTCAGCGAGAACGGCAAGGTCATTGTCACCGGCTGCCTCGGAGCCGAACCGGACTATATCACCGGCGCACACCCCAAAGTGCTCGCGGTCACCGGCCCTCAGCAATATGAACAGGTTCTGGATGCGGTGCATAACGTGGTGCCACCCAGCCCCGATCCCTTTGTGGACCTGCTCCCGAGTTCAGGCGTGAAACTGACCCCTCGCCATTACAGTTACCTCAAGATTTCAGAAGGTTGCAATCACAGGTGCAGGTTCTGCATCATCCCTGACATGCGCGGCCGTCTGGCCTCGCGTCCGGCTCATGCCGTGCTGCGCGAGGCCGAGCGGCTTGTGGACAACGGCGTCCGCGAGCTGTTGGTGATCAGCCAGGACACGTCGGCCTACGGCGTGGACATCAAGCATGGCGAAGAGCGCGGCCACCGCGCGCACATCACCGATCTTGCGCGTGATCTGGGGGCGCTCGGGGCGTGGGTGCGGCTGCACTATGTCTACCCCTACCCTCATGTGCGCCAGTTGATCCCACTGATGGCCGAGGGGCTGATCCTGCCCTATCTCGACATCCCGTTTCAACACGCACATCCCGATGTGCTGAGACGTATGGCCCGCCCCGCTGCGGCGGCGAAAACCCTTGATGAAATAAAGGCTTGGCGCGCTGACTGCCCCGAAATCACCCTGCGTTCGACCTTCATCGTGGGCTATCCCGGCGAGACCGAGGAAGAGTTCCAGACGCTGCTGGCCTGGCTGGACGAGGCGCAACTGGATCGCGTCGGCTGTTTCAAATACGAAAACGTGGACGGCGCGCGCTCGAATGCGCTGCCGGACCATGTGCCAGAGCCTGTGAAAGAAGAGCGCTGGCAGCGCTTTATGGAAAAGGCGCAGGCGATTTCTGTGGATAAACTGGCGGCCAAGGTCGGATCAATGCAAGATGTGATTGTCGATGACATAGACGGAGACGGCATCGCAACCTGCCGCACCAAGGCTGATGCACCCGAGATTGACGGCTGCCTTTTCATCGACGAAAACACCGAAAATCTCGCGGTTGGTGACATTGTTGGCGTGACCGTGGACGAGGCCGGGGAATACGACCTCTGGGGCCGCCTCTGACGCGCGCCATTCGTTTCAAATTGATGACAGCTGCGCCGCGACAATCAACAGATTGGTGACATGTTTCCGTCAGGCTAAGGCCATATGGGTGTGCCACGGTCTGGATGTCACCCGTCAGGACGGGGACTGATATGAGGCCGCGTTTCGCAGCAGATCACAGGCTGGATACTTGGTGCGAAACGCCTGATCGAGGCGTGAGAGCCATGTCATATCCCGCCTACACACGGGCAGAACGTATCGCCGACGGCGTGATCCATGTGACCGGTGTCGCCGCGGCGCTGGTGGCCATCTCATACCTGATCGACCGTGTCGCCGCATTCGCAGGGACCGGCATCTACACCGCCATTGTTGTCTACGCGATCTGTCTTCTGGCGATGCTCAGCGCGTCGGCCGCCTATCACCTCGCGGCGGACACGCGCGCTCGCCCCCTCTTGCGCCGCCTTGATCACGCGGCGATCTACATGAAGATCGCTGGCACGATCACGCCGCTCTCGGTTTTTCTGGGTACGGCTTTCGGCTATGCAGTCCTGGGGGTTGTATGGATCGTTGCTGCGCTCGGAGCGCTGACCAAGCTGCGCATGAAACGCGGCCGGATGACCACCGGCTGGGTCCAGTACATGGCTCTGGGCTGGGTGGGCATCGCGCTATTCATTCCGCTGATGAATGTCCTGCCCGGCTTCAGCCTCTGGACCATGGCGCTGGGTGGCGCTCTCTATTGTGCAGGCGTGGTGTTCTACGGCTGGGAAAACCTGCGCTATTCCAATGCCATATGGCACGGTTTCACGCTTGCGGCCTCGGCCTGCTTTTTTGCCGGAATCGCCACGGCCCTCCCGGCGGCCAGCTAAGCGATCAGACCCGCGCGCCGGTTTTCAGCAGCGAAAACAGATCGCTATTGCGGCAGATTGCCGGGCCATTCTCGATCGGGGCCAACTGAGTGCTCATCCAGGCCGAACACCCCTCCGGGTTCTCGCACCCGCTGCACCGCAGAACAAGGTCGCATAGCACACCGGCGCCCATTTGCCCGCGCAACACCAGTTCCTCGAGGTCGATACCATGCAACCCGGCCATCCGATCCACCAGCGCGGCGTGTTTGGTATATAGTGTCGTCGTGGTCATGGAACGTCTCCATCATTGCCACCCCGCAAGAGCACGGGTGTGATCACGATAGGAAGAGGGTCGCCGGGCCGCCTTGACCCAAATCAAGAGCCTGCCGGTCGGCGCGGAACCACTTCAGGCCACCGGAAACCGCAGACGTTGAGAGATGTCACGTGCGACGCATTTTGACCGTCTAGCCGGGCAAAAGATAAAAATCGTCTTTTCAATGCCTTACGGAAACACCCGCAACTGCGGCCAGGGCCTTCCCTCCTGGCGGGTCTCCAGATAGGCGCGAACACAATCCTGCACATGGCGAAATCGATCCCCGCCCAGATGCCTGCCGCCATACCAGCGGGTGACCACGATCACATGATCGCGCACGTCCTCGCGCTCGAGCATTCGCAGAATCACCGCCCCGGCCCCTGCTTCCCCGTCATCGCTCTTCAGAGGCAGGCCGTCCGCACACAGAACGGCCCAGCTGTTATGTGTCGCCCTCGCGAATTTCTTGTTGCGTTTCAGAGATTTGAGAAATGCGTCTACGTCTTCTCGCGTCGCGGCATCTCCACCCGAGACCGCGTATTTCGATCCACGGTCACTGACAACGCCCATCAGCGTGCGCATCAGTTTAGAGAGGCGTTCACCCGACGCACGGTCTCGATCCGCTCTTTGTTGGGCGGGTGCGTGCCCAGGAACCGATCACCCGGATCGGGGATACGGTTGAAGAATTCCGCCCCGCGCAAGGGGTTGAACCCCGCGCGGCGCGTGATCACCGTTCCCAATGCATCGGCCTCAAGCTCCTGGTTTTTGGAATAGCTGCGCCTTCCAACATCGGCCCCCAGCCGCGATGCCGCGTCCACGCCGCTCGAACTGGCCCCGGTCAGCGCCGCCAGACCACCCAGAACGATCGCCCCGGCAATGGCATTGTTGCGCTGCTCGACCAGGTGCTGCTCGATATGATGTGCGGTTTCATGGCCCATGACGAAGGCAATTTCATCGCGGTTGCGTGCATCCGCGATCATAGCTTGGTTGAAGCCCATGATCGGGCGGCCCGTCTTGTCCACGGTCTGGAAAGCGTTTGGATAGGGCGACGGGCGGTCATCTATGACCACCTTGAAGTCGCAATTGACGTTCTGCGTGCGTTCACGACAGATCTTTTCGACCACCGGCTCCATCGAGTTCACCACCGACCAGAAGCGGCTGACCTGCGCGTCCGTGGGCTTGACCGCCTTCTGCGTCTGCTTGGGTGCCTTTGCCTTCGGGGCATCTGTGCTGGTCGTGCTGACACAGCCGGCGAGTATGATGAAACTGGCAAAGGCAAGGTTACGCATATCGGGCCTCGGTGAAACAGGTTGATCCTGCTCTGTAATCTAGCATCCCTGCACCCAAGCGCCAGCCCCTGCGTGTCGCCGCCCAGCGCCTTGCAATGATCCGCCACCCTTGTCAGTGTAGAGCCATGTTTTCCATCGAGCATGAATTCGATTCCACGATCATCACCCTGGTCGACGAGGGCCACGCCCCTCTGACCGAGGACGTGACCATAAACGCCTTCGAGGAATGCGTGACGATCGAGCAGTATGACCCGCGCAACGACAGCGTTCAGAAAATCACGCTCTCGCTCAGCCAGTTGCACGATCTGGGTGCGGCGCTCGACCTGCCCGAGGGGGTATATCAACGTGCCCGCGGCACGGGCGACTGAGCCAGGGCACGGAACCTTGACCCGGGCGATGCAACCCACGACATGTAGGGAGGAAACGTAGCGCACCGGAGACCAGTATGCCTGATACGCCCCTACCCGCCATGGACTTCCTTCTGACGCGCCGGTCGCGCCCGGCCAAGACCCTGACCACCCCGGTCCCGGATCGCATCGCGTTGATACCGATCCTGACCGCGGCGGCGCGCACACCGGATCATGGCAAGCTTGAGCCCTGGCGCTTTATCGTGCTGGAACGCAAGGCGCTGCTGCGCCTTGGGGCGCTGGTGGCTGACCGCGGGGCAGCGCTCGGGCGGGATGCAGCTGACATCGACAAGGCCCGCAGCGCGTATGACGCCGCCCATCTGGCCGTCGTGGTGGTCGAGGTACAAAAGCCCTCCGAAAAAATCCCTGCCATCGAACAAACCTATTCCGCCGGTGCCGTCTGCCTGTCCCTGCTGAACGCGGCGCTTGCCTCGGGATGGGGCGCGAACTGGCTGACGGGCTGGCCGGTTTTTGATCGCCACTTTGTCGATCAGGGCCTGGGGCTCTCGGCGTCCGAACGGGTTGCGGGTGTCATCCACATCGGCTCCGCCACAAGCACGCCACCCGACCGGCCACGGCCTGATGTCACGGCGCTCACAACATGGGCAACCGAATGATATTCTCGAGCTTTTTCAGAGCGGTGGGACAGATCGGCGACCAGCGTTTCCGGCGCGTTCTGATGTTGGGCGTGGGGCTGACCTTCGCGCTTCTGGTGGCAGTCTACGCACTTTTTCTGTGGTGGCTGCAATGGGCGCTGGGCGACGGGGCCGATTTACCGATCATCGGCACTGTGACCTGGATCGACGACCTTCTGAGCTGGGGCAGCTTCTTTCTGATGGTGATCCTGTCGGTGTTCCTGATGGTACCCGTGGCATCGGCCATCACCTCGATGTTTCTCGATGACGTGGCCCAGGCCGTCGAAGACCGGCACTACCCGCAACTGCCGCCCGTGCCGCGCCTGCCCTGGACCGATGCGCTGCGCGACACTCTGGCCTTTCTGGCTGTGCTGATCATCGCCAATATTCTGGCGCTGGTCTTGTATGCGCTTTTCTCGCCCGCAGCGATTTTCATCTTCTGGGGGCTGAACGGGTTTCTGCTGGGGCGGGAGTATTTTCAACTCGCCGCCATGCGCCGGGTGGGGCGTGCGCGGGCCAAGGAACTTCGCCGCCAGCATATCGGCACGATCTGGATCGCCGGCGTGCTGATGGCGATGCCCCTGTCGGTCCCGCTGGTGAACCTGTTGATCCCAATCCTGGGCGCGGCGACGTTCACCCATCTCTTTCACCGGATCGCAGGGACGCCCGGCGCTTAGGCGGAAGCCGGCCCAGCGCGCATGTCAGTTGCGGGCTCCTGACATCGTCCCGAACCAGTCGAAATCCTCGACCGTGATCGCGCCCGACACGATTACATAGGCAGTGATCGCCCACAGGACAAAGGCGATTCCGGTGGTGATCCATGCCTTTTTCTTAAGGTGGTGATGCTCGGGCGAGCCCGCATGGGTGCCCTCGACCACATTTCCCAGGTCACCCTGGGTCTGAATGCGGATGGGAAGGACGCAGAAGAACGTCATGAACCAGATCACCGCGAACAGAACCAATCCCGAAACCGGCCCCATCACACTTGCTCCAGTTCGACCAGGCAGCCATTGAAGTCCTTGGGATGCAGGAACAGGACCGGTTTGCCATGGGCGCCGACCTTGGGCTCTCCACTGCCCAGAACCCGTGCGCCCGATGCCTTGAGACGGTCACGCGCAGACAGGATGTCCTCGACCTCGTAGCAGACATGGTGAATGCCGCCCGAAGGGTTCTTTTCCAGAAATCCATTGATCGGACTGTCCTCCCCCAAAGGGTAAAGCAGTTCGATTTTCGTGTTGGGCAAATCGATGAAAATCACCGTCACGCCATGGTCGGGTTCATCCTGCGGTGCCCCCACATTGGCCCCCAGCGCATCGCGATATTGCGCAGCGGCCGCCTCGAGGTCCGGTACGGCTATGGCTACATGGTTCAAACGACCGATCATGACGGACACTCCCCTGTAAAAAAATCCTGAGGTCTGCGGCACGTTATGGGGCCCACCAGCCGCCAATTCAAGCGACAGAGCGCCGCAACCCTTCAGTACACCGTCAAGGGACACCAAAGATGGCCCCCCGCGAGTTAACCTTCGATTCACCAAGCTTTGGCTAGACTGATGACATGCCATGATATTCCGGGGGCTTCTCGATGACTGACTCAGACGAATTTCAACCGCCCATCACGCCCACTTCGGGCCGTCCGCTGCTGGGCATGACGATCCTCGTGGTCGAGGACAGCCTTTTCGCCTGCGATGCGCTGCGCCTCATGTGTCTGCACAGCGGCGCGCGTATCCGGCGTGCGGATTGCCTGCGCTCGGCCCGGCGTCATTTGCAGGTCTACCGCCCTTCGGGGGTGATCATCGACCTCGGCCTTCCCGATGGCTCGGGCGAGGATCTGATCGCCGAACTCGGTCGGGCCGTGCCACGTGTGGCCGTCATCATCGGAATCAGCGGCGATGCGGATGGCGAGGAACGTGCCATCGCGGCGGGGGCGGATGCGTATCTCGCCAAACCCATCGCTCACGTGGGCGAGTTCCAGGAAACGATCCTGCGCCTTCTGCCGCCCGAACGGCAACCCAACGGGCCGCGGCCCATGCGCAAGGATGTGGTGCAGCCCGATCCGGTTGCCTATCGCGACGACATGAGCCACGTGGCCGAGCTTCTGGAAGAGGCCGCGGATGGCCCGATACTGGACTATGTGGCGCAATTCCTGTTCGGCGTGGCGCGGGCGGCGGCGGATGACCAGATGGAACATGCCGCGGCGGCGCTGGCCCAGACCCGCGCGCGCGGCGGTGCGGCGCACGCCCCGGTCGCCCGGATCGCCGGGCTGCTGCAGGAGCGGATTGCGGGCCGCGCCGTCATCTGAACGCGTCCTGGCGGCGCAGCTCTGCGCATCCATGCCGAAAATTGAGCGGGCCCCCGTGCATGACGTGCGGTTGTTTCCTATCTTTGACAGATGTCGAGGAGGAATGGACCGCATGGGCTTCACACCGGAACGCGCCGAGATCAGGTTCGGATGTGGTCTTTCCCCGACCATCGCGGCACCGGCCTCTGCCCGTGTCATGTTGGACCGGTTGGCCGACCCGGATCATGCGGCGACGCGCTTCCCCATCCCCGCCCTGACCCAGACCTTGCCGTCCTTTGTGGCGCTCAGGCAGGCCCGGCGCGACCGCAAACAGGCCAAGACCAAGGCCGACCAGAAACGCCTCAGGAAGGCCTACCGAAAGCTGGTGCGCGCGAACCGCGCCGAGGCTGCAGGCTGGCTGGGCCACACGTTCCTGCGCCGTGCGCTGACCGGGGATGGCCTGCGCGAGCGTGTTACCGCCTTCTGGGCCGATCACTTCACCGCGCGCGGCAAGTCGGGCTTCTGGGCCACCGCCTACGGGCCTTATGTCGAAGAGGCGATTCGTCCGCATGTGACCGGCAGTTTTGCGCAGCTCCTGCGCGCGGCAGCCACCAGCCCGCTGATGCTGCACTATCTCGACCAGACCGCCAGCATCGGTCCCAACAGCTCCAGGGGATTGAAATCCAAGGGCAAACGCGGGATCAACGAAAATCTCGCCCGCGAGATGCTGGAATTGCACACGCTGGGCGTGGACGGTCCCTATACCCAAGGGGACGTGCGCGAACTGGCCGAGCTTCTGACCGGGCTGAGCTTCTCTCTGGGTTCTGGCTTCACCTTCCTGCCTGGCCAGGCCGAGCCGGGGCCTGAAACGGTCCTGGGCATCACCTATGGCGGTGACAAGGCACGGCTCGATGACGTGTTCCGGGCCTTGGACGACCTCGCTCGCCACCCGGCCACAGCCACGCATCTGGCGCGCAAACTCGCGGTGCATTTCACCGGCGACAATCCCGAGCCCGATCTGATGGCGGAGATCGCCGCGCGCTATCGCGACACCGACGGCGATCTGATGGCGCTCTACGACGTGCTCCTGAACCACCCGGCGGCCTGGCAGGATGGTCTCGGGAATGTCAAACAACCCATTGATTTCATGGGGTCCACCTTTCGCGCGCTTGATCTGGACCCGCGGCACATGCCAGTGGGCGAGCCCAGCAAGATACGTGACCTCATCCTCGTGCCGATGGCTCTGATGGGCCAACCCTATGGCCAGGCCCCCGCCCCCGATGGCTGGCCCGAAGCGGATGCGGACTGGATCACGCCACAGCGGCTGGCCGCGCGGCTGCAATGGGCCATCTCGGTTCCATTCCGACTGCGCCGTACCCTGCCCGAGCCGGCCGTCTTCTTGACCCACGCACTGGGCAGCACCGCGCCCGAGCCTGTGCGCTTTGCCGCCCGCGCGGCCGAAACCCGCGCCGAGGCCATCGGCATAATCCTCGCCTCGCCCGCGTTCCAACGGTTTTGAGGAGACGTTCGCCATGACCCTCTCACGCCGCCACTTCCTGACCCGCTCTGCAGCGCTTGGGTGCAGCCTGGCCGCCAGCCCGCTGATCACGCCAGTGACGCTGGCCGCCGCCCCCGGCGACAACCGGCTCGTCGTGATCATCCTGCGCGGCGGTATGGATGGTCTGGACCTTCTGCGCCCGGTGGGTGACCCGGAGTTCGCCACCCTGCGACCCGATGCCGGTACAAGCCTCGACCTTTCCGGCTTTCACGCCGGCCATCCGGGCCTCAAACCCCTGATGCCTCTATGGGCCAGGGGCGAACTGGGCTTCGTGCAGGCGGTCTCGACCCCCTATCGCGACAAGCGCAGCCATTTCGACGGTCAGGACCTGCTTGAGGCGGGCACGGGTCAGGACAGCCTGGGGCAAACCCGTGACGGCTGGCTCAACCGGATGCTGGGCCTGATCCCCGGAGCCAGCCGGCAGACCGCCTATGCGGTGGGCCGGTCGGACATGCTACTGGCGCGCGGCGATGCACCGTTTGCAAATTGGGCTCCCGATGCGGCGCTGACTCTCAGCCCGCAGGCGCGGCTCCTGCTCGAACGGGTCATGCATGACGACCCGCTTTTTCGCGACGCCACGCTCGAGGCCATCGACCTCAGCCAGACCGACCTCCGCGCGGCGCCCGGGGACATCACGGGCGGCAACATGTTGAATGCCATGGCCCAGAGCGTGCAGGCCGCGCGCAAGGGCGATCTTCCCGACACGATCGCGCGTTTCGCGGCTGAACGCCTGCGCGACGACACCCGCATCGCGGCCTTTTCGCTCAACGGCTGGGACACGCATCGCAACCAGCATCGCGGCTTTGCCAACGCGCTCTCACGGCTGACCGAAACGATCCAGACACTGCACGACAGCCTGGGGCCGGTCTGGGCACGGACCACCGTGGTGGCCGTGACCGAGTTCGGCCGCACGGCGCGCCTCAACGGCTCGGGCGGGACGGATCATGGCACCGGCGGCGCGATGGTGCTGGCGGGCGGCGCGGTCCGCGGTGGGCAGGTGCTGGGCAACTGGCCGGGCCTTGCCGAGGCCGACCTCTATGCGCGCCGCGACCTTGCCCCCACCCGCGACCTGCGCGCTCATCTGGGCTGGCTGGGCCACGCGCTCTTCGGGCTCGACCGTCAAGCGCTGGAAACCCATGTCTTTCCCGGCGTCGAGCTTGGTCCAAACCCCGGCCTGACGCTCTGATATCGGGGCTTTGCCGCGCCCCGACTTGCGCCTATGCTCGCCTCGAGCAGGGGGAGCTTTCATGACCGAACCACGCCCACGAGGCCCGATTGTGCCGGGCTGGACGCCACCATGCGCGCCCGACCGGTCGCTGGTGCTTGACGGGCGCTATGCCCGGCTCGAGGCGCTCGACGCCGAGGCCCACGCGGCCCTTCTGTTTCGCGCCTATGACGGGCATGACTGGGTGTGGGACTACATGCCCGTCGGCCCCTTTGCCTCGGCCGCGCAGTTTCACCGCTGGATGAAGGACGCCACCGCACCGGGCGACCCGCTTTTCCTTGCGATCACCGACAAGGAAACCGGTCAGACGGGCGGCTTCGCTTCCTATCTGCGGATCAAGCCCGCGTCCGGCTCCATCGAGGTTGGCTTCATCGCCATCGCCCCGGCCCTGCAACGGACCCGCGCCGCAACCGAAGCGATGGTTCTCATGATGCGTTGGGCCTTCGAGGCAGGCTATCGGCGCTATGAATGGAAATGCGACGCGCTCAACCGCCCGTCCCGACGCGCCGCTCAGCGCCTGGGCTTCACCTACGAAGGCATCTTCAGACAGGCCACTGTGGTCAAGAACCGCAACCGCGACACCGCCTGGTTCGCTGTGATCGACAGCGAATGGCCTGCCCTGTCCGAGGCGTTCAGGCTTTGGCTCGATCCGTCGAACTTCGACGCAGGCGGCCGACAAAAAGACCGCCTGTCGGACCTCACGACGCTGGTGCGAGCGGGGTCCGATCCGACACTTTGAACGATTGATTAACCGATTTTGTTCATATAATGTTCCAATTCTTGGCCTGGTGATAATGATCGTGACAAAATCAGAGGGATGCGCAATATGTTGGATATGGGACAGAATGCAGCGCAAGATTTATCATCATTTCTGGGCGAGGATCGTTTCGCCACTGTCATGGCCGATCCACCCTGGCGTTTCACCAACCGTACCGGAAAGGTCGCGCCCGAACACAAGCGCCTGTCGCGCTATCCGACGATGACACTTGATGACATCTGCGATTTGCCAGTGGCCGATCACCTTGAGGAGACTGCTCATTGCTATCTTTGGGTGCCCAACGCACTGCTGCCGGAGGGGTTTCAGGTTCTGTCGGCCTGGGGTTTTCAGTACAAGTCGAACATCATCTGGCACAAGATTCGCAAAGATGGCGGCAGCGATGGCCGGGGCGTTGGTTTCTATTTTCGCAACGTGACGGAAGTCCTTCTGTTTGGCGTGCGTGGCAAGAACGCGCGGACCCTTGCGCCGGGTCGCAGCCAGGTCAACATGATGCAGACCCGCAAACGCGAACATTCGCGCAAGCCTGACGAACAATATGACCTGATCGAGAGCTGCTCCTGGGGCCCCTATCTGGAACTCTTCGGACGCGGCGTGCGTGATGGCTGGACCGTGTGGGGCAACCAGGCGGACGCGGATTACAAGCCCGCGTGGAAAACCTATAGCTACAATTCCGGGGTCGCGGCGGAATAGTCGCCGACGCAAGCTGCCGGCAAACCGACAAGCAGCAAAGGGCACGGGTTGCCCACACCCCGTTTGACCCGATCCTCCAGCTTGGACCAATGCGTCGTTGCCGTGCCGAACTTGTCGGCCACAAAAGACTGGGCAAAAGCGGTCGCGAAGGGTACGCCCTGTTCCATCAGTTTTGCCAATTGGGACATCTGCCTATCCGTTCGCTTTTTGACACCCCAATCCTCCAAGGTATCGACGCTTTGAATATCAGCGGCGCTCAAAGCATGTTCAACAATGCTTGGCAGCGCCGCTTGCAGTGAAGCCCCGCGCGTCACCACCACACCGACCGAGATCGCGCCTTGTGCGTGGAGGCGCTGGAAATTCTCCAGGTCACGATCAAAGAACGGATCCTTGTTGTTCCACTCGATCTCCAGTGCCAAGGTGCCGTTGTCGGCGTGATGCACGTGATCCACTTCGTGCGATCTGGCCTCCCGCTCGTCGCCATCCACGATCGTCTGAACAACGAATTCGTGCTTGACCCAGCCGATCTTGTACAATTCGTCTCTGAGGTGTTGAGTTGACTTTGCCTGCCCGCCACCGCTTCTAATGATGCCTTTCGCAGAGAGATTGAAGTTCAGCAACGTCCCGACCAACGCTTGCGTCTCGTTGGCAAAATCCCCGCCCAGAATGGCCGCTGCATGGTTACACGCCCTCACGTCGAACCCAGCGGCTTTGAGCACGTGAAACATCCCTAACCCTCCTGCGGGATCACCCTCAACCCCAGCTCCATCAACTGATCCGACGTCGGCTCACTGGGCGCGGACATCATCAGGTCTTCGGCGCGCTGGTTCATCGGGAACATAATGACCTCGCGGATGTTGGCCGTGTCGGCCAGAAGCATCACGATCCGGTCGATCCCCGCGGCACAGCCCCCATGCGGCGGCGCGCCGTATTGGAACGCGCCGTAAAGCCCGCCAAAGCGCTTCTTCACCTCGTCCTCGCCGTAGCCCGCGATCTCGAACGCCTTGAGCATCACCTCCGGCACGTGGTTCCGGATCGCCCCCGAGACCAGTTCATAGCCATTGCAGGCAAGGTCATACTGATACCCGCGAACCGCCAGCGGGTCGCCCTCAAGTGCGGCCATACCCCCCTGGGGCATCGAAAAAGGGTTGTGTTCGAAATCAACCGCGCCGGTCTCTTCGTCGCGCTCATAGATCGGGAAATCCACGATCCAGGCAAAGGCGAACCGGTCTTTCTCGGTCAGGCCAAGCTCTTCGCCAATCACGTTGCGCGCCTTGCCCGCGACGGTCTCAAACGCCTTGGGTTTACCACCCAGGAAAAACGCCGCATCGCCGACGCCAAGGCCCAGCTGCTGCCGGATCGCCTCAGTTCGCTCAGGCCCGATGTTCTTGGCCAGTGGCCCCGCGGCTTCCATTCCGTCGCCCTGGTCACGCCAGAAGATATACCCCATCCCCGGCAGGCCCTCTTTCTGCGCGAAGGCATTCATCCGGTCACAGAACTTGCGGCTCCCGCCTCCCGGGGCCGGAATGGCGCGGATCTGGGTGCCCTCCTGCTCCAGAAGCCTGGCGAAAATGGCAAAGCCCGACCCGGCAAAATGCTCGGACACCACTTGCATTTTCAACGGGTTGCGCAGGTCCGGCTTGTCCGTCCCATACCACAGCGCCGCATCGGCATAGGAAATCTGCGGCCAGTCCTGATCGACGCTGCGGCCCCCGCCGAACTCCTCAAAAATGCCCTTCAGCACCGGCTCGATGGCGTCGAACACATCCTGCTGCTCGACAAAGCTCATCTCCATGTCAAGCTGATAGAAATCCGTGGGCGAGCGGTCGGCACGCGGGTCCTCGTCGCGAAAGCAGGGCGCGATCTGGAAATACTTGTCAAAGCCGCTGACCATGATCAGCTGCTTGAACTGCTGCGGCGCCTGCGGGAGCGCATAGAACTTGCCCGGATGCAGACGGCTGGGAACCAGGAAATCGCGCGCGCCTTCGGGGCTGGAAGCGGTGATCACCGGCGTCTGGTATTCGCGGAACTTCTGATCCCACATGCGGCGGCGAATGCTGGCCACCACGTCCGAGCGCAGCACCATGTTGCGCTGCATCGCCTCGCGGCGCAGGTCCAGGTACCGGTAGCGAAGCCGCGTCTCCTCGGGATATTCCTGATCGCCGAAGACCAGCAAGGGCAGCTCACCGGCCGCCCCCAGCACCTCCAGATCGCGGACGAAAACCTCGACTTCGCCGGTCGGGATTTTCGTATTCACCAGTTCGGGATCGCGCGCCTTCACGTTGCCGTCGATGCGGATGCACCACTCGCTGCGCACCTTTTCCATCTCGGCAAAGACCGGGCTGTCGGGATCGCACAGCACCTGCGTGATGCCATAGTGATCGCGCAGATCGATGAACAGAATGCCACCATGGTCGCGAATGCGATGCACCCAACCGGCCAGACGCACGGTGTCGCCCACATTGCCCTTGTTGAGATCGGCGCAGGTATGGCTGCGATATGCGTGCATGTTGGCGTCTCCGCGCCCCCTCGGGGCCTGAAATTGCATGTTCGTTTGCGTGCCGGGCCGATACACATGGCCGCGCGGCCAAAGTCAAGGCCCGCCCCTGCGCAAAGCCCCGCCAACAGGCGTCAAAACCGTTTACTTTTAGCGCCAAACTGCGCCATGATACCCGCCGACATGTCGAAAGCGCTGCGCAATCCGCGCCTTGGGGACGGGATGCCGCGCTCTTCGGCTGTGAATTTGAAGAGGGGGGAAAGCGATGTGGACCCGCGTTTTCGATATTTTTCTCGGCCACCTGATCCATCAGGGCCAACTGAGTGTGACCCTGGCCAGCGGCGAAACGCTGCGCCACGGCGACCCCTCCAAGGGCCCGTCGGTGGCCATCACGCTGCAAGACGAGAGCCTGCCGCGCAGGATCATCCTCAACCCCGACATGGCCGTGGGCGAGGCGTATATGGATGGTCGCATGATCATCGAAGGCGACGATCTGCGTGGATTTCTGGAACTGGCAATTGCCAATATCGAGGCCCAGGGCCAGCCCTGGTTCCGCAGGCCGCTGGTGAAGGCGCGCAACGCCATGCGCTGGCTCCAGCAGTACAATCCGGCGCATCGCGCGCGTCAGAACGTGGCGCATCACTACGACCTCTCGGGCGAGCTTTATGATCTCTTCCTCGACGAGGACCGGCAATATTCCTGCGCCTATTTCCTTGACCCCGAGATGAGCCTCGAGGACGCGCAGCAGGCCAAGAAACACCATATCGCCCGCAAGCTCCTGATCGAGCCGGGGATGCGGGTGCTGGACATCGGCTGTGGCTGGGGCGGGATGGGGCTGACGCTGGCGCGCGATTACGGTGCGGATGTCACTGGCGTGACGCTCTCCACCGAACAACACAGCATGGCGAATGAGCGTGCCGAGGCGGCAGGACTGTCCGAGCGCGCGCGGTTTCGCCTGATGGACTACCGAATGGTCGAAGGGACGTTCGATCGCATCGTCTCGGTGGGCATGTTCGAACATGTGGGCGTACCCCATTACAACGAATACTTCGAAACGGTGAAGAAGCTTCTGACCCCCGAAGGCGTCGCGCTTATTCACACCATCGGCCGCATGGAGCCACCGGGCTCCACCAGCCCATGGATCGACAAGTACATCTTCCCCGGCGGCTATGTTCCGGCCATGTCGGAAACGATGAAAGCCGTGGAAAACAAGGGGCTTTATGCCACGGACGTCGAAGTCTGGCGGCTGCATTACGCGCGCACGCTGCGTCACTGGCACGATCGTTTCATGGCCAATATCGACAAGGCCGAGGCGCTGTATGATGCGCGCTTCTGCCGGATGTGGCGCTATTACCTGATCGCGTCCGAGTTGACCTTCAGCCATGCCACCCAATGCGTGTTCCAGTTTCAACTGGCCCCCGATCAGAGAAACGTGCCGCTGACGCGTGACTATCTTTATGACGGCAGCCGAGAGGCGAGGAAAGCGGCGGAGTGACCCGCGCGCCCCGGACTTGATCCGGGGCGCGCGGTCGGAGCACGGATCCCGGGTCGGGCCCGGGATGGGGATCATCGAGATGTCATCCGCGCCGCAATCAATCCGCGCAGCGAATTGCCCACAAACACGCCATGACCCGCCAAATCCTCGGGCCGCAGCCGCGCCTCCCGCGCCTCGCCCTGCTCCAGCAATTCCTCGCGCAGCACCCCGGGCAAGACACCGTCGCTCAAGGGTGGCGTCAACAGCACGTTGCCCTCGCGGACAAAGACATTGGTGATCGTGCCCTCGCACACACACCCGTCTTCATTGCAGAATATCACTTCACCCACCCCCTCGGGCATGGCCTTGCGCACCCGGTCATAAAGCCCGCGCTCGGTGGTCTTCACCCCCAACCAGGGATCGCCTGACGCCAACCGCTCGTCGCTGATCACCAGGTCCCAGACCGTGCCCTCGGCCAGGGGCACGAACGGCGCCGCTACCACATCGGTCCGCCCCCTCCGATCCACGGTCAGACGCACCCGCAAAGGCCCCTCGCCTGCCACCGAGTCCAACGCGGCCTCGACCCCCTGCGGCACAATCCCCAGCCGCGCTGCCGTGCGTCCCAGCCGCGCCAGATGCCGGGCGCGCCGGGCGCAGCCGATCTTGGGTCTCCACAAAAGTGTTTCGATCAGGCGGAAGCCGGGATCACCTGGCGCGCAAAGCGGGCTTTCCATAGCGCCTCCTCGTATTCTCCGTGGGCCGTGCTGTCATAGACCACCCCGCCGCCGACGTTCAGAACCGCACGTCCGTCCTCGACCAGCAGGGTCCGGATCGCCACGTTGAACTCGGCCCAGCCATCGGGGGACACCCAGCCCACCGTGCCGCAGTAGAGATCACGCGGCCAGGGCTCCAATTCGCGGATCACCTCCATCGCCCGCACTTTGGGCGCGCCGGTGATCGACCCGCAGGGAAAGAGCGCCGTGAAAATATCGCCCAGACCTACCCCGTCGGCCAGTTCCGCCGACACCAGCGAGGTCATCTGATGCACGGTCTCATAGCTTTCAATGGTGAAAAGCTCGGGCACCCGTACCGATCCCGGCACGCTCACGCGGGCGAGGTCATTTCGCAAAAGGTCCACGATCATCAGGTTTTCGGCCCGGTTCTTCTCGTCCGTCTGCAAGAAGAAACGCCGCCGCGCATCCTCGGTCGGATCGTCGCTGCGCGGCTGTGTGCCCTTCATCGGGCGGGTTGCGATGCCCCCGTAAGGGTCTGTTCTGAAAAAGAGTTCCGGCGACCGGCACAGGATCACCGGATCGCCCTCGGCCTCAATCATCGCGCCAAAGCGCACCGGTTGCACATTCTGCAACACGGCAAAAAGCGCAGCCGCATCGCCCTGCATGTCCAGATCAACCGGAAAGGTCAGGTTCGCCTGATAAATATCGCCTGCACAGATATATTCGTGAACCGCCTCGAAGGCCGCTTCATAGCGCAAGGTATCCCAGCGCGGCGCAAACCCCGAAAGCGCCGCACTGCCCCCGGCCTGATCCGTGGCCTCTCCGGGGGCCTCACCCGGACCCTCGTCATAAACCCCGAACCGCATCAACGGCAGACGCCGCCCCTCGGGCATCAGCGGCAAAAGCCTGGGCTCCAGCGCATAGCCCAACTCATAGCTCCCGTAGCCCGCCAGCCACTTGCCCGCGCCACGCGCCGTGTCCAGCGCCGCCAGGGCGTCAGGTACATCGCTCGCTTCCCACGCCACGATTTCTGACGCGGGCCGATCAAACAGCACCGCCGCGCCATCTGGCCCATGGTCAAAGGTAATTTTCACCGACGCGCCCCCGTTCCGGTTCGTATCGGTTATGTAATTCGCCTGCACGCGGTTTGACAGACCGAATTCGCGCCCCGCCCCCTTGCGCCTGATTGCGCCTTGGCTATAACCCCAACAATTTGCGCAGTCCGGGGGTCGTCATGCCAAAAAGAACCGATATTTCATCCATCATGATCATCGGTGCAGGCCCCATCGTCATCGGACAGGCCTGCGAGTTCGACTATTCCGGGGCCCAGGCCTGCAAGGCGCTGCGCGAAGAGGGCTACCGGGTGATCCTGGTCAACTCCAATCCCGCGACGATCATGACCGACCCCGAACTGGCCGACGCCACCTATATCGAGCCGATCACACCCGAGATTGTCGCCAGGATCATCGAAAAGGAACGCCCCGACGCGCTTCTGCCCACCATGGGCGGGCAGACCGGGCTGAACACTGCGCTGGCCGTCGCCGACATGGGCGTGCTGGAGAAGTTCAACGTCGAGCTCATAGGCGCCAACCGCGAGGCCATCGAAATGGCCGAGGACCGCAAGCTTTTTCGCGAGGCGATGGACCGTCTGGGCATCGAAAACCCCAAGGCCACCATCGCCAACACGATGGAAGAATGCATGGCGGCGATTGATTATGTCGGCCTGCCCGCGATCATCCGCCCTGCCTTCACCCTCGGTGGCACCGGCGGCGGCGTGGCGTACAACCGCGACGATTACGAGCATTTCTGCAAATCGGGCCTTGATGCCTCACCCGTGAGCCAAATTCTCATAGACGAGTCTCTGCTGGGCTGGAAAGAGTTTGAAATGGAGGTTGTCCGCGACAAGGCCGACAACGCCATCATCGTCTGCGCCATTGAAAACGTCGACCCGATGGGTGTGCACACGGGCGACAGCATCACCGTCGCACCCGCCCTCACGCTCACGGACAAGGAGTACCAGATCATGCGCAACGGCTCGATTGCCGTCCTGCGCGAGATCGGGGTGGAGACCGGCGGCTCCAACGTGCAATGGGCCATCAACCCCGAGGATGGCCGCATGGTCGTGATCGAGATGAATCCACGGGTGTCCCGCTCCTCGGCGCTGGCCTCCAAGGCCACGGGCTTCCCGATTGCCAAGATCGCGGCCAAGCTCGCCGTGGGCTACACGCTCGATGAGCTGGACAACGACATCACCAAAGTCACGCCCGCCAGTTTCGAGCCGACCATCGACTATGTCGTCACGAAAATTCCGCGCTTCGCCTTCGAGAAATTTCCCGGCTCCGAGCCCTACCTCACTACGGCGATGAAATCCGTGGGCGAGGCCATGGCCATCGGGCGTACCATCCACGAATCGCTGCAAAAGGCGCTGGCCTCAATGGAAACCGGCCTCACGGGCTTTGACGAGATCGCCATCGAAGGTGCCCCGGACAAGGCCGCGGTGATCAAGGCACTGAGCCAGCAGACACCGGACCGCATCCGCGTCATCGCCCAGGCGATGCGCCACGGCCTCACGGATGACGACATCCAGCACGCAACGGCTTATGACCCGTGGTTCCTTGCGCGCATTCGCGAAATCGTCGAGGCCGAAGAGGGCGTCCGGACCAACGGCCTGCCCTCGGATCAACAAGGCCTGCGCGCGCTCAAGATGCTTGGCTTCACCGATGCCCGCCTCGCCCGCCTCACCGGCCAGAGCGAGGCGCAGGTGCGCAAGGCCCGCCACGCCGCTGGCGTCACGGCCGTTTTCAAGCGGATCGACACCTGCGCCGCCGAGTTCGAGGCGCAGACGCCCTACATGTATTCAACCTACGAAACTCCGATGATGGGCGATGCCGAATGCGAGGCCCGCCCCTCGGACGCCAAGAAGGTCGTTATCCTCGGCGGCGGCCCCAACCGGATCGGCCAGGGGATCGAGTTCGATTACTGCTGCTGTCACGCCTGCTTCGCGCTGTCCGCGACGGGCTACGAAACGATCATGATCAATTGCAACCCCGAGACGGTCAGCACAGATTACGACACGTCCGACCGGCTCTATTTCGAGCCGCTCACCTTCGAACATGTCATGGAAATCCTGCGCGTCGAACAGGAGAACGGCACGCTGCACGGCGTCATCGTCCAGTTCGGCGGCCAGACGCCCCTCAAGCTCGCCAATGCGCTCGAAGCAGAGGGTATCCCGATCCTCGGAACCACGCCCGACGCCATTGATCTGGCCGAAGATCGTGAACGTTTCCAGTCGCTTGTGAACAAGCTTGGCCTCAAGCAACCCAACAACGGCATTGCCTCAACCGACGCCCAGGCATTGGCCATTGCCGAAGACATCGGGTTCCCGCTGGTGATCCGTCCGTCCTACGTGCTAGGCGGCCGCGCCATGGAAATCGTGCGCGACATGGCTCAGCTTGAACGCTACATCGCCGAGGCGGTCGTGGTCTCGGGCGACAGTCCCGTGCTGCTGGATGGGTATCTCTCGGGGGCTATAGAGTGCGACGTGGACGCACTCAGCGATGGCAATGACGTGCACGTCACCGGCATCATGCAACATATCGAAGAGGCGGGCGTGCATTCCGGCGACAGCGCCTGCTCGCTGCCGCCCTATTCGCTGAGCCAGCCCATCATAGACGAGATCGAGCGCCAGACGCGCGATCTGGCCCTCGCCCTCAATGTCGTGGGCCTCATGAACGTGCAGTTTGCCGTGAAAGGCGACGAGATTTACCTGATCGAGGTGAACCCCCGTGCCAGCCGCACCGTGCCTTTCGTGGCCAAGGCCACCGATAGCGCCATTGCCTCGATCGCCGCGCGCCTCATGGCCGGAGAGCCGTTGTCGAACTTCGCGCATCGCGGCACATACCCCTCTGATACCAAACCGGGCACCCTGCCCATGGCCGACCCCCTGACGCTCGCGGACCCCGCGATGCCATGGTTCTCGGTCAAGGAGGCCGTGCTGCCCTTCGCGCGCTTCCCCGGTGTCGATACGATTCTGGGTCCCGAAATGCGCTCCACCGGCGAAGTCATGGGCTGGGACGTCAACTTCCCCCGCGCCTTTCTCAAGGCACAGCTGGGGGCAGGGACCGAACTGCCCACCGAAGGCAAGGTCTTCTTCTCGATCAAGAATGACGACAAGACATCCCAGCTGGTGGAAACCGCGCAGACGCTTGTCGAACTGGGTTTTGCCATCGTCGCCACCCGCGGCACGGCGGCCTTCCTGGAGAGGCATGACATTGCCTGCGAGCTCGTCAACAAGGTCTACGAGGGGCGTCCCAACGTGGTGGACATGCTCAAGGATAACCAGATCGCACTGGTGATGAACACCACCGAAGGTGCTCAAGCCGTTGACGACAGTCGCGAAATCCGCTCCGTCGCACTTTACGACAAGATCCCGTACTACACCACGGCGGCAGCGGCCCATGCTGCGGCCCTTGCGATGAAGGCCCGGCTCGAGGGCGACCTCGACGTGCTGCCGCTCCAGGGCCCCACCTGACGCGACCAGCCGCAGGGTGGGATTTCACCCCACCCTGCGCTCAGGCCTCCGCCCGCACCGCCTCCACGACAATCCCAAGGGCCCGCTCCAGATCGTCCTCGCCGATTGTGAGCGGCGGCGACAGCGTCAGCACGCTGCCGGCGCTGATCTTGAAACTCACGCCCCCTTCCAGGCAGCGGTAATAGACCTTCTCGGCCCGCTCCGGATCGCCTTCGCGCGTCTCCCGGTCCGCCACGATCTCGACCCCGAACATCAGGCCCCGCCCGCGTATATCGCCCACGGATGCAACGCCGCCCAACCGCTCGGACAGATACCCCATCGCCCGCTCGCCCAGACGCGCCGAGCGCTCGACCAGACCCTCGTCCTCGATGATCGCGATCGTCTCCAGCGCCGCTCGCGCGGTCACCGGGTTCTTTTCGTGGGTGTAATGGCCGATGGCAAAGTCGCCGCAGACATCCAGCCCCTCGCGCGCCACCACCGCCGCAATCGGCAGGATGCCTCCGCCCAACGCCTTGCCCAGCGTCACGATGTCCGGAACGATGTGATCATGTTCAAAGGCAAACATCTCGCCGGTCTTGCCCAGCCCGGTGGGGATTTCATCCATGATCAGAAGCGCGCCATGCCGATGACAGGCCTCGCGCACCGCCCGCCAATACCCGGGCGGCGGCACCACGGGCACCGCACGCATCGGTTCGGCGATCACCGCCGCCACGTCGCCCTCGCGGCCCAGAACGTAGTCCACCATCTTCGCACAGGCCAGCCCGCAATGTTCCGGCCCCGGATGCCCGTAGGCACAGTGATAGCAATGGAACGGCGCCACATGCTCGGCTCCGGGCAGGAGAGGCCCCGCAATATGGCTGCGAAAGGTCGCCTCACCGCCCACACTGGCCGCGCCGAACCCTGCGCCATGAAACGCATCCCAGAAGCTCAAAGTCTTGAACCGCCCGGTCGCCGCCCGCGCGATCTTCAGCGCGACCTCGTTGGCGTCCGATCCGCCGGTCGTGAACAGAACCTTCGAGAGGTCCCCCGGAGCAATCGCGGCCAGCTTTTCGGCCAGGGCCACTGACACATTATTGGTGAATCGCCGCGGTGAGAAGGGCAAGACGTCCAGCTGATCCTTGATCGCCGCCACCAGGCGGGGATGGCCATATCCGATGTGGTGAACGGAATTTCCATGGAAATCCATGTATTTGCGCCCATCCAGGTCTTCGATCCATATCCCCTCCGCCCGCGCGATCGTGCTCACGCAGGGGCTGGACAGGCTCTGATGCAGAAACGCCTGCGCATCGCGCTCCAGCAGAGGTCCCGACGCATCTCCAACCGCCCCTGCCTGCCAGTCGGCACGCGCCTGGGACGTGTTGGACTCACCTTCCGTGTGAACAATCGGTGCCATCATGAACCTCCTGAAAAAAGGGCCCGCGCAGTGGCGGGCCCGGCGTTTTCCCGCGGGGAGAATGCCGCCTAGCGCGGCCAGGGCAGCGAATAGGTTTTCACATTAGTGAAGAACTTCATGGCTTCGATGACGCCTTCCTTCACCGCGTTGCCGCTGTCCTTGATGCCGCCGAAGGGGGACATCTCGATGCGGTAGCCGGGCTGTTCCCAGATGTTGCAGGTGCCCACGTCCAGCCCGTTGATATAGGCTATCGCGCGGTTCAGGTCGTTGGTGCAGACACCCGAGCTGAGCCCGAACTGCGTGCCGTTCGAGATGCGCATCACCTCTTCATCGTCATCCGGCACCCGCACGATGGGAATGATCGGACCAAAGGTCTCTTCCATTACCAGTTCGCTCGAATGGGGCACCTTGTCCACCACGATGGGCGGCAGGAGGGCCCCCTTGCGCTCGGGGTGATAGAGGATTTCCGCGCCTTCCTTCTCGGCCTGCAAAACACGGTTTTCAAAAAGCTTGGCGGCCTGCGCATGGATCACGCAGCCCAGCTCCGTCTCGGGATCCTGCGGATCGCCGAACCTGATCGCCCTGGCCTTGGCCAGCACCTTGGGGACAAAGGCCTCGGCCACGCTCTCCTGCACCAGAATACGCTTGATCGCAGTGCAGCGCTGTCCCGAATTGCCCGTGGCCCCGGCCACCGCGATTGTCGCCGCCTTGTCGAGATCGGCATCGCTCAGGTCGTTGCAAACGATCAATGGATCGTTCCCGCCCAATTCCAGCGCCTGCCGTTTGTAGCCCGCTTTCGACGCGATCAGCTTGCCCACCGGCACGCCGCCGGTGAAGGTGATGATGTCGATATGCTCGTTCACCATCATTTCCTCGCCGATCTCCTGGGGCCAGCCGGTGACCACCTGGAACATCTCGGGCGGCAAGCCGGCCTCGTAGAGAATGTCCGCAAGGCTCAGACAGGTCAGAGGCGTCAGCTCGGTCGGCTTGCACACCATGCAGTTGTTGGTGGCAATCGACGGCGCGATCTTGTGGCTGACCATGTTCAGCGGGTGATTGAAGGGGGTGATTGCGCTGATCGCGCGGACCGGCTCGCGCTTGGTGAATATCTTGCGGTCCTTGCCGTTATGGGTGAGGTCGCAGCTGAATATCTCGCCATCGTCATGCAGCGCCTGGGCGGCGGCAAACTGATAGACATCCTGCGCGCGCTTGGTCTCGTAGATGGCATGTTGGTGGCAGATGCCCAGCTCCAGCGTCAGCCATTTCGCCAGATATTCGCGCCGCTCACCGATCAGCTCGCCAGCACGCTTGAGGATCTCGCTGCGCTCATAGCGTGTCAGCCTGGATTTGTAATTTGCCGCGACCTCGAAGGCGCGGCGCGCGTGTTCGGCCTTGCCGGCCGGCACGGTGCCGACCACTTCCTCGGTATAGGGATAGGTCACTTCGATGACGTCATCGGTGAACACCACCTCGCCGCCGATACGCATACCTTCATGGCGAATGTCGGATTTGTTCATGGTTCCATCCATCTCAAAGGGCCGCCGCTGTGGTGGCATAGTAGAACGCATCGAAGTTGCGCAGGCTCGGGGCGGACGGCAGGTCGATCACGCGGTTCACGATGAAGGGCACCTCCTGCTCGGTCAAGCCGCCATGGCTGCGCAGAGGCTCCTTCAAAGCGGCCAGATCGTGGCGGTGTGCGCTGGTGCCGATGCAGATGTTCTCGCTCGAGATCATGACGATGTCGCCGATCCGGTCACCGGGCAGCTCGAAACGTTTGATCGCCTCTTGCTTGTCCACCACCAGGATCAGCTCCTCGCGCGCCCTCAGCCTGGCAATGATGTCAGCCCGGTCCGCGCCCTCGGGCAGATAGGCCGTCCCGAACGAGCCCAGCGCGCCATGATGCACCACATAAGGATCGGTGATCGGCAGGATCACCCGGGCCGCGTCCTTGCCCAGCCATTCGTCCATCAGGTCCTGTACGTAGATCACGTTGGGGCTGCCATCGGCATGGTGCTTGGGCTTCATGCCATGGTCGGCGGTGACCACGATGGCGGCTCCCAGCGCATCCAGCTCGGTCAGGTAGCGGTCGAACATCTCGTAGAACGACTTGGCCTCGGCATCATCAGGCGCGAATTTGTGCTGCACATAGTCGGTCGTGGTCAGGTACATCACGTCCGGTTTCCACTCTTTCAGCAGCTTCACACCGGCGGCAAAGACGAACTCGCTCAGCTCCGCCGAATAGACTTCCGGCTGTGCCATCCCGAGCCACTCGCTCGCCTTCTCCTGACCATGCTCGGCCTGCGTGGAGGTGTCGGATTTCTCGGCCGAGAAACACTTGGCCCGGTCATCGTCGAATTGCAGCCCCGCGCCCAGCAGCGCCCGCAGCTTGTCCTTGGCGGTCACCACGGCCACCCGGGCGCCCGCATCATAGAACTGCTTGAACACCGTGGGCGCGCGCAGGAACCGCACATCGTTCATCATCACCTCCTCGCCCGTGTCCGGGTCGATCAGGTAGTTGCCACAGATGCCATGCACGATGGGCGGACGGCCCGTGGCGATGCTCAGGTTGTTGGGGTTGGTGAAGCTCGGGATCACCGAATGCGCCAGCCGGTCGGTTCCGGTCTCCTTCATCCGCTTGAGCGTCGGCATCAGCCCGTCGGCAATCGCCTTCTCCAGGTATTCCGGCTCACACCCGTCCAGGCAGATGGCAATCGCCGGAACCTTCGGAGTGGGATACACGCGCTCGTTCGCCTCAACAGGAGCTTGGATGTTCATGGTCATTCCTTCGTTTCTCGTTTGTCTGTCGTTTTTCTGATGTTCAAGCGGCCAGCTTGGCACGCTCTTCCAATGCGGCGGCGGGGGGCGAGGCATCGTTGACGCCCATCTCCGACAGCGCCTCGGCGGCGGCGGCCACGACCCTGCGCATCACCGCTTCGTCCATCTGGCCGATGCAGCCGACGCGGAAACTGTCCGCCACGGTAAGCTTGCCGGGATAGATGATGAACCCCTTGTCCTTCATCAACTCATAGAAGCGGTCGAACTCGAAAGCCGGCGAGGCGGGGCAGAAGAAGGTGACGATGATCGGGCTCAGCCAGCGATCCGCAAGCAATGTTTCGAAGCCCAATTCGCGCATACCCGCAACCATCACATCGCGGTTGCGGGCATACCGCGCGCCGCGTCCGGACACGCCACCTTGTGCCTCGTGCTCACGCAGCGCCTCGAGGAAAGCCGCCACCACATGGGTGGGCGGGGTGAAACGCCACTGACCGGTCTTTTCCATATGCGCCCATTGCGCATGTACATCCAGGCTCAGGGAATGGCAGTTGCCCTTGGCCGCCTCAAGCTCGTCCCTGCGCGCGATGACGAAACCGAAACCCGGCACACCCTCGATACATTTGTTGGCACTGCTCACCATCGCCTCGTAGCGGATTTCGCCCGGCTTCAGGTCGATGGCGCCAAAGGCCGACATGCTGTCCACCAGAAGCTTGCGACCCGCGGCATAGGTGGCCTCGCTGATCTCCTCGACCGGGTTCAGGATGCCCGAGGACGTCTCGCAATGAATAGCCAGCACATGCGTGATCGCCGGGTCATCGGCCAGAATTCGCGCCACTTCCTCACCGCGCGGCGGCAGGTAGTCGCCCTTGTTCAGCAGATGGAAATCGCGCCCCAGATATTCCATCGTCTGCGCGGCGCGCAGCCCATAGGCACCATTGGCCAGAACCAGCACCTTGCCGTCCCGCGGCACGAAGGATCCCAGCATCGCCTCGACACAGAACGACCCCGAGCCTTGCATCGGCACACAGTCATAATCGTCCGCGCCCGAGCCCAGCAGCGCCAGCAGACGCGAACGCATCTCGCGCGTTATGGCGCGGAAATCCTCGTCCCAACTGCCCCAGTCGCGCAGCATCGCCTGCTTGGTGGCAAAGGATGTCGTCAAGGGGCCCGGTGTCAGCAGGTAGGGTTCGCCCAGGCGCGGGGGCTCGATCGGGGATGCATCACTCATGGGGACCTCCTGGGCAGCAGCTGTTGCATCCTGGATGGGCGATTTCAAAACATATGTAAAATTCATATTTCAGATGGTATGATAGGCTTGGCTTATATGATGGACGACCATGCGTTATTCCCAGCTTCGTGCCTTTCACCATGTCGCCCTGCTGGGCGGGTTTTCCCGCGCCGCCGAGGCCCTCCTGATCACCCAGCCGGCGGTTTCCGAACAGGTGCGCAAGCTCGAGCAGGATCACGATGTTCTGCTCTTTCACCGGGACCGCCGCAAGGTGCGCATGACCGATGCCGGTGAAGACCTGTTCCGCATGACGCGGCAGTTTTTCGAAACCGAGCGTCAGATCGAGGATTATCTGTCTGAATCACGCGCCGCCATCGAGGGCGAGTTGCGCATAGTCGCCGATGCGGCACACCATATCACCGACCTTCTCAGCCGCTTTCGCGCCCGGCACCCGGGCGTGACCGTGACACTCAGCGCGGGCAATACAGAAGACATCCTGGCCGCCCTGCGCGGCTATGACGCGGAAATCGGCGTTGTCGGCTCGCCGCCGCCTGGCACCGACATGGAAACGCTGGAGCTTTCGACCACCGACATCGTGGCCTTTGCCGCGCGCGGCTTTGTTCCCGATCACATCACCGGATTCACCCTGCGCGATCTGGCCGACTGGCCTCTCATCTGGCGCGAACAGGGCTCCAAGACGCGCCAGAAACTGGCCGACGAGGCCGCGCGCCAGCGCATCCGCCTGTCCCCTGCAATCGCCGCCGAAGGCCGTGAGGCGGTGCGCGAACTTGTGGCCTCCGGTGCGGGCCTGGGCTTTGTGTCCATGGCCGAATACCGCCCCGACGAGCGGCTCGTCACCTATCCGCTGATCGATGCGGGTCTGACCATGACCGAGGTGATGGTCCACCTCGCCCAGCGCCGCGACGTCCGCGTTATCCGCGCCTTCATGGAAATGGCCCGCTCGGGCCGCGTGTGAAGCACCAAGTGAGGTTAAGGCCCTTCGGGCGCTACGCCCGGTCCTCCAGGACCATCTCGGCGGCCTTCTCGCCCACCATGATCGCGGGCGCGTTCGTGTTGCCGGACGGGATGACCGGAAACACCGAGGCATCGGCCACCCGGAGCCCCTCCAGCCCATGCACGCGCAGGCGCGCGTCCACCACCGATTGCGCGGGATCGTTTCCCATCCGGCAGGTGCCGCAGGGGTGGAACACCGTCCATGCATTGTCGCGCGCATAGGCCAGCAGTTCTTCGTCGCTCACCATGTCCGCGCCGGGTGCCAGCTCTTCGTCGATCACCGCCTCAAGCGCGGCCGTCTCGGCCAGGCGGCGGATCAGGCGCAGGCCATTGATCATCCCCTGCCGGTCCTCTTCCGTATCCAGATAGTTCGGGTGGATTATGGGTGCCGTAAACGGGTCCGGCCCTCCGAGCATCAGATGCCCCATGCTTGTCGGTCGACACGGGTTGAACCCCATCAGAAAGCCCGGAAACGGATCGGGCGTCATCAGGGGTCTCTGGCCCACCGGCGCGCGCGTATAGCTCATGGGCTGGAAATAGAGCTGCAGGTCGGGCCGCCCGGCGCCGTCCCGCAGGCGGACAAAGCCGCCCGCATGGTTGATGCTCAGGCTCAGAGGGCCGTTGCGAGTCGCGAGATATTGCAGCCCCACCCGGAGGCGCCCCAGCCAGGGCCGCAGTACCTGGTTCAGCGTGGGCACGCGGGCGCGGTAGAGGTTGTCGGCCCCCAGATGATCCTGCAGATGGCGCCCCACATGCGCCGCCTCGTGCGCCACCGCGATGCCGTTGTCGCTCAGCACCTCGCCAGGTCCGATCCCCGATTGCATCAACAGTACCGGGCTCATCACCGCTCCTGCGCTCAGGATCACCTCGCCGCGCGCCCGCACCGTCCTTTCGCGGCCACGCTGGCGATAGCTCACGCCCACCACGCGTCCCTCGGCCAAAATGAGCCCCGTGACCTGCGCATGGCACTCCAGCGTGAGGTTGGCGCGTTTCAAGGCAGGCCGCAGATAGGCCGCCGCCGTCGAGGCGCGGAATCCGGCGCGCGTGTTCAGCTGGTAATGTCCGACCCCCTCCATGGAGGCACCGTTGTAGTCGGGGTTGCGTGCGATGCCCGCCTGCGCCGCCCCGGCGAAAAACGCATCACATAACGGGTGCACCTTGTCCGAGATGTCTTCGACGCTCAGCGGCCCGCCGTGTCCCCTGATCTGGTCCGGTGCGCCCTGCCAGTTCTCGATCTTCCGATAAAGCCGCCCGACCTCGTCCCATCCCCAGCCGGGCATGGCCCAATCGTCGAAATCCTCCGGGTGGCCGCGCGCCCAGACCATCGCGTTTATCGAACTCGACCCGCCGATCACCTTGCCACGCGGCCAATAGCTTTGGCGATTGTTGAGCGCGGGGATCGGCGCGGTGGTGAATTTCCAGTTCAGACCGGCGTGGTAAAACGCCTTTCCGTAACCGATTGGCATCCGTATCCAGGGGTGCAGATCACCCCCGCCCGCCTCGAGCACCAAAACCCTACTGCGCCCGTCGGCGCTCAGACGATCCGCAAGCACCGCCCCCGCCGATCCGGCTCCCACGATGATGTAGTCGATCCCGGAAATGTCAGAGCCGTCTTGGGTCATGGGCATCCGTGCCTTGTAAGTCTTGCATTCGGGTGTGGTGCCCGAGGCTGGCCGTGCGGGGTCTCTTTACCTACCGGGATTCTGCGGAAGCAAAATGACGCATTACCGACGCGATACCAACGCAATACCGACATTCCCATCTCGGCGTCTACCTTTTCACCAGAGGCGAAGGCCCGGCATTGTGGGCCGCGTTGTGGAAAACTTCGCCAACTCCCTGTTGCAATTTTGCACCCCATGCGATCCGTCATCTGTCGAGCGCGGCGCGCACGCGGCGCGGCGGACTGGAAATTCCATAACAAAATCAAAAGGAAATGCGGCAGAAAGAAGGTATGCAACAATGGGTTGCCAGACATGCGGAATTTGCATGAATTTCGCATCAAAAATTGATTGCGCTTTGGAAATTTTCGACTAGATGGGGGTCAAGGCATCCGACGCCACCGACGGAAACCTGCAATCAAGGAGGCCATCATGACCCGCGACGAACTGAACCGCGAACTTCGTATGCACAGTGCCACCTGGCAGGCTGTTGTCGTTGTCTACGGCCTGATGATCGGCGCCCTGGTCTTCTCGGCCATGGCGATCGTCTGACAAGGCGTTGTGCGCCGCCGGGAGGCGGCGGACACCAGCACATCACAGAGCAGATTGAAAACGCGGCGTTTGGGTTTCGGCCATGCGCCGCATTTGCCTTGAAACTTCCCGGCCGCATACAGCGCCCTCGCCCCTGTAGACGGAGACCGCCCATGACCCGCGACGAACTGAACCGTGAACTGCGCCATCGCGCAGGTACCTGGCAGGCCGTGCTGATTGTCTACGGGGCGATCGTGGCGACATTGGTGCTGTCGGCCATGGCCATTGTCTGACGCAACCCGAGCCGCCGATTCAAAAAGGAAATAGGCGGGGCCCGGTCCGGGCGCCCGCCTCCAGTCTTGAAAGTGGTTCCAAATCGCTCAGGATCAGGACTGCATCTTGGCAGAGGCCGCGTCGCCCACATTGTCCACACCGCGCTCTTCCAGAAGCGTGGTAAGCCAGTTGGGGTCCATCTCGGGCACCGAACTGAGCAGCAGGTCGGTATAGGGATGGTGCGGCGGCGTGAACATCACGTCCTTGGGGCCTTGCTCGATCACCTTGCCCTGCTGCATCACGATCACCTCGTCGGCGATGGAGCGCACCGTCGCAAGGTCATGGGTGATGAACATGTAGGCCAGATTCAACTCGTTCTGGAGCCGGTCCAGAAGCCGCAGAATGCCCTCAGCCACCAGTTGGTCCAGCGCCGAGGTGACTTCGTCACAGACGATGAAGGTGGGTTCCGCAGCCAGCGCCCGCGCAATCCCGATCCGCTGTTTCTGACCACCTGACAACTCGGGCGGATAGCGGTGGTAGTACTGCGACGGTTCAAGCTCGATCAGATGCAACAGCTCATCCACCCGGTTCTTGAGCGCCGCACCTGTCAGGCCCGAATAGAATTGTGCCGGGCGTCCGATGATCTCGCTGATACGCACTTTGGGATTCAACGCGGTATCGGCCATCTGATAAATCATCTGACATTGACGAAGCTGCTCTCGGGTCCGTTGCCGATAGTCCGGCGGGAACGGCTCGCCCTTGAAGAGAACCTCGCCCTTCTGCGGGGGCAGAAGCCCGGTGATCACCCGCGCTGTCGTGGACTTGCCCGAACCGGACTCGCCCACCACCGCAACCGTCATCCCCTCGTGGATGTCGAATGAGACATCATCCAGGATTTTCGGCCCGGCCGTATAGGCGGCATCCACGTTGCGCACCGAGATGAGCGGCGTGGCGCCCTCCTTGCGGTACCGCTGCGGAGACTCGAAGCTGCGCACGGCCCAAAGCGACTTGGTATACTCCTCCTTTGGATTCTTCAGCATCTCCTCGGTAGCGGCCTCTTCGACCTCGTTGCCCTTCAGCAGCACCTTGATCGTGTCCGCCATCTGCGCCACGACCGCGAGGTCATGGGTGATGTAGAGCGCCGCGGTGTCGAACTGCTCGACGATGTCGCGGATTGCGGCCAGAACCTCGATCTGCGTGGTCACGTCAAGCGCTGTGGTCGGCTCATCGAAGATGATGAGGTCCGGCCGGCAGGACATGGCCATCGCCGTCATCGCCCGCTGCAACTGACCGCCCGACACCTGGTGCGGATAGCGGAACCCGATTTCGTCTGGGTTCGGCAACCTGAGCCGGTTGTAGAGATCGATTGCATCCTCCTGCGCCTCCATCCGCTTTTTCAAACGGTATTGAAGAGGCGCTTCGGTATGCTGGTCGATGATCTTGTGCGCCGGGTTGAACGAGGCTGCGGCAGATTGGGCCACATAGGCGATACGGGACCCGCGCAGCGCGCGTTTCTCGGATTCCGTGGCGGTGGTCAGTTCCATCCCATCAAATTCGATGGAACTGTCCTCGGTGATGCGCGTGCCGTCTCGGGCATAGCCCATGGCGGCCGCGCCGATGGTGGATTTGCCGGCACCGCTTTCGCCGATCAGGCCCATCACCTCACCGCGGTGGAGGGTCAGGTCGACACCCTTGATGATGTCGACCCAGGTTTCATTGGAATAGCCCTGTATCTTAAGATCCCTGATCTTCAGAAGGACGTCTTTTTTCTTGGTCGCCATTGTTAGTGCTCCTTCAGACCGGAGGACCGGAACAACATCCAGTCAACCACAAAGTTCACTGCCACAGTCAGCAGGGCAATCGCCGCCGCCGGGATCAGCGGAATGATTTCCCCGAACGAGATCAGCGTGGCGTTTTCCTTCACCATGGACCCCCAGTCCGCCGTCGGCGGCTGGATACCCAGACCAAGGAAGCTGAGGCCCGAGATCAGCAGGAACACGAAACAGAATTCCAGCCCGAATTCGGCGACCAGCGGGGCGGTCGAGTTGGGCAGGATTTCCCGCCGGATCAGGTACCAGGTCCGCTCACCTCGCAGGCGCGCGGCCTCGATATAGTCCATCACCACCACGTTGCCGGCCACGGCGCGCGTCAGTCGATAGACCCGCGGCGAGTAGATCACCGACACGACGAGGATCAGAATGACCTCGGACGAGTTGAAGAGCGTCGCCACCGCGAGGGCGAAGAGGATGATGAAACCCCCAACGATCACACCCTTGATCAACCACTGACCCAGATTGTCGGCGATCGTCGCCAGAATCAGCAAGCCAACCAGCGCGCCGAAAAAGGCCATCATCGCGACGCTCAGAGCAAAGTCCGCGCGTCCCACATTGGCGTCGAACATGCCCAGCCACGCCGGATTGGTCGCCAGCGAGCCGAAGATCGACACCATGAGCAGACCGAAGATCAGCGAGGGGATCGACATGATCACATCCGCTGTCCGGCCCATCGCCTGATCGAACCAGCCGCCCTTGACCGCGGCCAGAAGCCCGGCCAACGCGCCCAGAGTAAAGGCGAGGCAGGTGCCCATGACCGCCAGCGAGATCGTGTTCCGCGCGCCATAGATCAGGCGGCTGAACATGTCGCGACCCAACTGGTCGGCGCCCATCAGCATGTTGGCATCCGCAGGTGCAAAGGCCTGGCTGATCACTGCGGCCTCTCCATACGGCGCGATGATCGGCGCAAAGATCGCCGCAATCGCGTAGATGAAGATGATGAACATCCCGAAGGCCGCCGTCAGAGGGGCTGTGCGCAGCTCCTTGGCGACGTCCTTGGTCATGCACAACATGATGATCATGACGATCATCACCGCCGCCGCGATCTCGGCCAGGGGCCAGTCACGCGCAATCGACAGCGCCAGAAGCGCAAGGAACACCACGAAAACGAAGGTAAATACCGGCATGTTCGTCTTGATCCCCGTGCCGACATCGCCGTCTGCGAGGGTTATGAGGAACTCTCGGAACCCGTATGAGGCCATCGCCGCCAGGGCAAGGACACCGGCCACGACCACGATGAAGCGCAACGCGCCCGTCCCGCCGATGATGCCCACCACGATGGACACAAGCGTCAGCGAGAAGAGCAGCAGAAAGGCCGAACGCTGATTGAAGTAGGACGCAACACACGCCCCCCCCAGAACCAGGGTGAAGTAGACTATGACGAAGGATCCGGCGGACATGCCAAAGATCGTCATTGTTTCAGAACCATCCATATCAAGCCCCCCTTATTTCGGATGCCGCAGGCGCGGGTTGGTCAGGATGGCACCCACGTCCGCTGCAAGGTTGAGCAGGATGTAGGCCGCCGCGAAGATCAGTGAGACAGCCTGAACGATCGGGAAGTCACGCTTGGACACCGAATCGACCAGCGCCTGGCCAATACCCGGATAGACAAACACCACCTCCACGAGCACAACGCCGGTGATCAGGTAGGCAAGGTTCAGCGCGATCACGTTGATGATCGGCGCCCAGGCATTGGGCAGCGCGTGTTTCACGATCACCTTCCACGGAGGGGCGCCTTTCAGTCGCGCCATCTCGATATAGGGCGAAGACAAAAGGTTGATGATCGAGGCCCGCGTCATCCGCATCATGTGCGCGACCACCACCAGAACCAGCGTCAGCGCCGGCAGGAAGGTCCGTTCCAGCAGTTGCCAGAAGCCCATGCCTTCGCTGATACTCGAAATCGCCGGGAACATGCCCCACTTGACCGCGAAGTAGAGGATCAGGATATAGCCCAGGAAGAACTCGGGCGACGAGATGAAGCTCAGCGTGACCACGTTGGCAACCCGGTCGAAGATCGAGTTGCGCAGCAGGGCGACGACGATGCCCAGAGTGATCGCAACCGGCACGGCGATCACCGCAGCATAAGCTGCGAGGAACAAGGTGTTGGTAAAGCGATCCCCGATGAAGGCCGCAACCGAGTTCCCGGTCACGATGGAATTGCCGAAATCGAAGACCACCGCGCCCTTGAGCCAGCCGAGGTAGCGAACGATCGCCGGTTTATCCAGCCCCATTTCCTTGCGCAGCGCGGCGAGGTTCTCCTCCGTCGCGCCCTGTCCCAGCACAGCCTGTGCAATGTCACCCGGTAGCATCTCAACCATGAAAAAGATGATGATTGAGATGACGAGCAAGATTACCAGACCGAGGCCGAGTCGTTTACCGACAAGCCCCAGAATATCTCCCATGTGTCCCTCCTGTTCTTTTTTCTTATTTTGTCCGTCAGCTTTGAGGAAATTGGCCCCTCGGTCAATGCGAGTGGCGTGTTTTGCCCAATTTCGGAACGGATTTTCGATGATTTCCCCCGGTAGCCCTCAAGATGTGGGGGCATCGTCTCGCCCCGGGTGCGGCGGGAGTGAAAAACCCGGCACCTGAGATCAGGTGCCGGGTCTTGCGGATCAGCTTGCGAACCACCAGCGGCTGGCGTGGCGGTACCCGTCCATCTGCCAGGCCGGGGACAGTTGGCCGATATGTTTGACGTTGCTGCGGCGCCCGTAGATGAAGTTCGGGAAGTACGGGAGCACCGTGCCGCCCTCGTCGCGCGCGATCATCGCCATATCGCGATAGATGGTCTTGCGCTTGGCGTCGTCCAGCTCGGCCTTGCCCTGGCGCAGAAGCTCGTTGAACTTCGCATTCTGCCAACGGCTCTCGTTCCAGGCGGCATCATCCTTGTAGGCCAGAGAGTACATCACATCCGGCGTCGGACGCGCGCCCCAGGTCACCATGGACCAGGGCTTCTTCAGCCAGACATCCGACCAGTAGCCGTCATTGGGCTCGCGCACCACGTTGATGGTGATGCCCGCGGCCTTGGCGTGCTCGGCATAGAGAACGGCGGCGTCCACGGCACCCGTGGTGATCGAGTCCGCAGTCGAGAAATTGACCGTAAGCCCTTCCATGCCTGCCTTCTTGAGGTGATCACGCGCCCTGTCGGGATCGTATTCCCGCTGCGGTATGTCGTCGGGCCAGTACGGCATGGCCGGCGAGTGGTGGAAATCGTTGCCGATCGTGGCCGCGCCGAAGGTGATCTTCTCGATCAGCTCTTCGCGGTTGATCGCCAGCTTCAGCGCCATGCGTACGTCGTTGTTGTCAAACGGCGCGGTGTCGGTGTGCATCGGCATCGTGATCGCCTGTGCCGAAGACACGTTGTCGATCTCGACATCCTTGTTGCGGGCCAGAAGACCAAGCGTCTTGTTCTCCAGGAGGCTGGCCGCATCCACGTCGCCGGTGACCAGCGCGGTCTGGCGGGCGTTCGGATCGTTGATGACCAGAAACTCGACCTCGTCGAAATAAGCGCCCTCGCCGTGCCACTCGTCGTGGCGCACAAAGCGACCGCCAACACCGAACTCCAGTTCGGCGATCTTGTAAGGGCCACAGCCCATCCCGCCCTGCCAGTTGGCCGTACCGTCCTCGTTCGCCGGAACGATGGCCAGATGATAATCCGGCATGATCCAGGGCAGATCGGCGTTCGGGGCCGACAGCTTGAAGGTGATCGAATCGCCGTTGTCCACGATGTCCGTCACATCCGACAGAAGCGCCTTGGCCGCAGAGGTCGACCCCTCCCCGCGGTGGTGGTTCATCGAGGCCACGAGGTCATTGGTCGTCACCTTGTTGCCGTTGTGGAACGTCGCGCGCTCGTCCAGCACGAAGGTCCATTCGGTGGCGTCCGGTGTGGCCGACCATTCCTTGGCCACATCCGGGCCCAGCGTACCGTCCGGATTGATCATGGTCAGATAGGCGCGCACCGTGTGTCCGAACGAAATCTCGAAATTCGACTGGTACTGGCCGGGATCGTGCTGATCCGAAGTGTTGCCGTCGTGCTGCGCCATGCGGTACTTGCCGCCGCGCTGAGGTTGGGCCATGGCCGAGGTGGTCCACAGGCCGGTGGCCGCCGAGGCTGTCATGCCGGTGGCCATGGCATAGTTCATGAACGAGCGGCGCGAAACGCGGCCCATCTTGGCCTCCGCGGCGAGCTTGTCCAACAACAGATCGTTTTCTGTATAGCTCATATCGTCTCCCTGACTTTTCTTGTTGGCCGTTCTGCGGCCCGTGGCTGATTCAGTCCACTGAGCAGAGCATCCTTCGTTTTGCGAGGCGGCTATAGGCTCAAAAGCGACATGTCCCTAGCAAATCACGAATCCCCGCGCACATCAAAGGTGAATCTTGTGCCTGTCTGATCACGATTTTTCAAGCACTTGCCCGCAACCGCAGGCCATGTGCCAAAAACGACATCGCCTTTATGCAAATTTGATCACCCGAGGCCACGCCGTAAAAAAACCCGGCACCTTCGAGATGCCGGGTTTCGTTTTCAGACTGGCGAAGGTCTCAGCTGTCGAACCACCAGCGCTGTGCCGCACGGGCCCCATCCATGGGCCAGCTTGCCGCCAGCTGTCCGCTGTGCCGGACGTTCTTGCGTCGCGCATAGACGAAGTTGGGGAAATACGGAATGACCGTGCCGCCCTCGTCGCGCGCGATCATACCCATTTCGGTATAAAGCTCCGCACGTTTCGCGTCGTCCAGTTCCGCCTTCGCCTGCAGCAGAAGTTCGTTGAAACGTGGATGCTTCCACTTGCTTTCGTTCCAGGATGCGTCGTCCTTGTAGGCGAGGCTGTACATCACGTCCGGCGTCGGACGCGCACCCCACTGAACCATGCACCACGGCTTCTTGAGCCACACGTCCGAATAGTAGCCATCGTTCGGCTCTCGCACGACCTGGATGTTGATGCCCGCGGCCTTGGCGTGCTCGGCATAAAGAACCGCGGCATCCACGGCACCTGTCGTGACCGAATCGGCTGTACTGAGTTGCACGCTGAGCCCCTCCATGCCCGCCTTCTTGAGGTGGTCACGCGCCCGGTCGGGATCGTATTCGCGCTGTGGAATACTGTCCGGGAAATAGGGCATCGCGGGTGAGTGGTGGAAATCGTTGCCGATCGTGGCCGCACCGAACTGGATCTTCTCGACAAGCTCTTCGCGGTTGATTGCCAGTTTCAGAGCCATGCGTACGTCGTTGTTGTCGAAGGGCGCGGTGTCGGTGAACATCGGCATGGTGATCGCGGCCGCAGAGGGCACGTTGTCAATCTCCAGATCGGCGTTGCGCTGAAGCAGCGCCAGCGTCTTGTTTTCCATCTGGCTGGCGCTGTCGACATCACCGGTCACAACGGCGGTCTGCCGTGCGTTCGGATCGTTGATGTAGAGGATTTCGATTGCGTCGAAATACGCACCCTCGCCATGCCAGCCGTCGTGCCTGACCAGGCTGGAACTGACGCCGAACGCGTTTTCGACCAGCTTGTAGGGACCCGAGCCGTCGCCCGATTGCCAGTTGATCGTGCCGTCCGCGTTGGCCGGGCAGATCGCGATGTGATAGTCGGTCAGCAGCCAGGGCAGATCCGCGTTAGGTGCGCCCAGCTTGAAGGTGATCGACCCGTCGCCATTGTCGACAAGGTCCTGCACTCCAGCCAGAAGCGCTGCCGCCGCCGAAGTGTTGCCCTCGCCACGGTGATGGTTGATCGACGCGATCACATCATTCGCCGTGACTTTGCCGCCCGAATGGAAGGTGGCGCTGGAATTGAGCTTGAAGGTCCATTCCGTGGCATCGGGTGTGGCCGACCATTCGGTCGCCAGATCGCCGCCCAGCGTCTGATCCGGATTGATCTGCGTCAGATACGACCGGTAGATATGCGCCAGGTTGATCATCCCGAACGTCACATAGGTGCCCGGATCGTGCGTGTCGGACGAATTCCCGTCATGCTGGGCCAGCCGCCATGTGCCGCCGCGCTTGGGCTGAGCCTTGGCCGAAGTGGTCCAAAGGCCTGTGGCTGCCGTGGCTGTCATTCCTGCGGCCATGGCGGTGCTCATGAACGAGCGGCGCGAAATGCGGCCAAGCTTGGCCTCCGCCGCCAGCCGGTTCATCAGCATATCTTTTTCCAGGTAACTCATCGTTTCTCCCCGAGTTCTTGTGAAATTGTCGTCGCGGACCCTAAGCGGTCACAAGTTGCCAGGCGGTTCGAATGGTTGTTTTCTTTGCAAGCCCGGCTGCGACATCGTCACAAGAAACCATGAAAACCCGCTCAGGTCCAACAAGATTCATGTATGGCCTTTTCAAATCTTTGCTAGGGTTTTTCAGAAGTTCTTAAGTTATTAAGCGACTCTGACATGCGCTTCACCGACGAGAACGCAATTTCTCGAAATATTCCAGCCGCTTGCGCAATTCCCGCTCGAACCCACGCTCGACAGGTTGGTAGAGCGACAACCGCCCCACCCCTTCGGGAAAGTAATCCTGTCCCGAGAACCCGTCCTCGGCATCGTGATCATAGGCATAGCCCGCACCATAACCCTGGTCCTTCATCAGGCCCGTGGGTGCGTTGAGGATGTGCTTGGGCGGTGGCAGGCTTCCGGTCTTGCCCGCCTCCTTCATGGCCCCTTTGTAGGCGACGTATGTCGCGTTCGATTTCGGGGCGAGCGCGAGATAAACGACCGCCTGCGCCAGCGCCAGTTCGCCCTCCGGGCTGCCCAGCCGCTCATAGGTGGACCACGCATCCAGGCATTGCCGCTGAGCGCCCGGATCGGCCAGGCCGATGTCCTCGACCGCCATCCGCGTGATGCGCCGCGCCAGAAACCGCGGGTCTTCGCCGCCCTTCAACATCCGCGCCAGCCAATAGAGGGCGGCATCCGGGTCCGAGCCGCGGACGGATTTGTGCAGCGCCGAGATCAGGTTGTAGTGCCCGTCTCCGCCCTTGTCATAAACCGCCGCGCGTTTCATCAGCCGCTTTGACAGCGCCTCGGGATCAAGCTTGGCCTCGACCTGCCAGGCGGCGATTTGTTCGACCAGATTGAGCAGCGCCCGTCCGTCCCCGTCGGCCATCTCCAACAGCGCCTCTCGCGCCGGTCCGTTCAGCGGCAGCGTGCGCTCCAGCGCCCCTTCCGCCCGCTGCACCAGACGCTCCAGATCCGCCAGGCTCAACCGCTCCAGCACCAGCACCTGTGCCCGGCTGAGCAATGCCGCGTTCAGCTCGAAACTCGGGTTCTCGGTCGTGGCCCCCACCAGCAGGATCGTGCCATCCTCCATATGCGGAAGGAACCCGTCCTGCTGCGCCTTGTTGAAACGGTGGATCTCGTCCACGAACAATAGCGTCCCGCGCCCGTTCGCATGGCGAATACGCGCTTCTTCAAACACCTTTCGCAGCTCCGGCACACCGGTGAAGATCGCGCTGATCTGCACGAAATGCAGGTCGGTTTCATCCGCCAGCAGCCGCGCAATGGTGGTCTTGCCGACCCCCGGTGGTCCCCAGAAGACAATGCTGCCAAGGCTGCCGTTCGCCAGCATTACCCCCAAGGGCGCCTCGGGGCCCAGCACCTGTTCCTGTCCGATCACCTCACTCAGGGATTTCGGCCGCAGCACATCCGCAAGAGGGCGTGGACCTTGCGAGGCCCCGGACCGGGGTGCGTCGCCCGGTGTATCAAACAGGTCCGCCACGTCAGAGCCGCGCCCTGAGGCTCAGCCGCTGCCCGCCGCGCAGCACGTCGATCCGCAATCTTCGACCCGGATCGGTCAGGATTGCCTCGGCGTCCGCTGCCTCGCGCACAGGCTCGCCGTTGACGCCCAGCAAAACGTCTCCCGGCCTGAGGCCCAGACGCCCGGCCAAACGCCCCGGATCGTCCACGATCACGCCCTGCGCCGATTGTGTCAGGCCGTATTGCGCGATCACCACAGGGTTGATGTTCGACAGGGTCATCCCCGGCAGCGCCGTATCACCGCTTGTCACCAACGGCCCGCGTGGCGGCGCATCGGGCGGCAGGATCAGACCCACCTTCAGCGTCTCGACCTGCCCATCCATCATCGCGTCAACCGACAATTCGGCCCCTGCCCCGGCGACCGAAAGGTGGTAGAGTACCTCCTCGGGTGTAAAGACTGGCTGGTCCGCGACACTCAGAATGACATCTCCCGTCGCAAGGCCGGCCTGACGAAACGGGCTCAGCTCGTGCAGTTCGGTGATCACCACGCCGAATGGCCCGTCAAGGCCCAGCGCTTCGGCCAGCTCGGGCGTGACGGGCTGCCCCCCGATCCCGGCCCATGGCCTCTGGAACCTGTCCAGCCCCGCCTTGGCCTGCGCCACGAACTGCGCCACCATGTCTGCGGGGATCGCGAAACCGATGCCATTGGATCCGCCCGAACGCGACAGGATCGAGGTGTTGATCCCGATGAGACGACCGTTCATGTCCACCAGGGCCCCGCCGGAATTGCCCGGGTTGATCGGTGCATCGGTCTGGATGAAGAGACCCCGCCCCGTGCCCACGGCCATGCCCGAGCGTGCCAGTCCCGAGATTATACCGCTGCTCACGGTCTGGCCCACGCCGAACGGGTTGCCGATGGCCAGCGCCAGCTCCCCCACCTGGATCGAGTTGCTGTCGCGCAGCGCGAGCGCAGGCAGGTCGCCGGCATCCTCCAGCTTCAGGATCGCCAGGTCGCTGGCCCGATCCGCCAGCAGGATTTTCGCGGAGTATTCGCGCCGGTCGTTCAGAACCACACGTATGTCCGTGGCTCCGCCCACCACGTGATAATTCGACACCACAATGCCGTCCTCCGACAGGATCACACCGGACCCCAGAGAGTTCTGCACGCGTGGCCGCATCTGTCCGAAATTGCCGAAAAATTCGCGAAAAAACGGGTCATTGGCAAAGGGGCTCGCCTGAGCCTCGATCACGCGGCGGGCGTAGATGTTGACCACCGCCGGGGCCGCAGCCTCGACCACCGGGACGAAACCCATCTGCATCTCGGCCCGGCTCTCGGGCACGCTCATCTGTGCTGCAAGCGGCGTCGCAATCAAGGCACAGAGGCAGATCAGCAGGCGAAACATCAGCACCCCCCTTTCGGTTCGACAACGGATATGCGCCCGTGCCCCCGCGATTGCAACCGCTGCTCGGTCCGGCATCGTCCCGGGCGAAAAAGAAAAACCTCCGCCCCGGAATGCGGAGCGGAGGTCTGTCCCTCGTGCCGTACGCCGCGATGTTTAGTCTTGGGCAGCCTCGGCGGCTTCGGCGGCAACCACGCGGGCCTTGTCGGCGGCACCTTTCGCATCGGCGTCGCGGTCGACAAACTCGATGATCGCCATCGGAGCCATGTCTCCATAGCGGAAGCCCGCCTTCAGAACGCGCACGTAACCACCGTTGCGCTCCTTGTAACGGGGACCGAGTACGTCAAACAGCTTGGCCACATACTGGTCCTGCTTGAGTTGGCTGGCGGCCTGACGGCGCGCGTGCAGATCGCCGCGTTTGCCCAGCGTGATCAGCTTTTCCACGATCCGGCGCAGTTCCTTGGCCTTGGGCAGGGTCGTTTTGATCTGCTCATGTTCGATCAGCGAGCCGGCCATATTCGCCCAGAGCGCCTTGCGGTGCTCATGGGTACGGTTCAACCGGCGGTATCCTCGTGCGTGACGCATGTTTTTTACTCCTATGTGCCCTCTACGGGCGTTTTTGCTTTGTCCGGCGGTCAGATGCGTGTCTGCCGCTCTCCTTGGGGCCCGTCCCGGGCTTGACCCGGGACCTCGATGATATCTCGCGCGGCGACCCACCCCCGCGAGACCCCGGATCACGTCCGGGGTGACCGCAATGCGATCAGAACTGGTCTTCGAACTTCTTGGCCAGATCCTCGATATTGTCAGGCGGCCAGTCCTCGACGTCCATACCCAGATGCAGGCCCATTCCCGACAGCACTTCCTTGATCTCGTTCAGGGACTTGCGGCCGAAGTTCGGCGTGCGCAGCATCTCGGCTTCGGTCTTCTGGATCAGATCGCCGATATAGACGATATTGTCGTTCTTCAGGCAGTTGGCCGAACGCACGCTCAGTTCCAGTTCGTCCACCTTCTTGAGCAGAAGCGGGTTGAACTCGAGACCATCGTCCTCGTCCTGGCGGCCCGCGCTTTCGGGTTCTTCGAAGTTCACGAAGATGCTCAGCTGATCCTGAAGAATGCGCGCGGCAAAGGCCACGGCATCATCCGGCGCGATCGATCCATCGGTCTCGATCTTCATGGTCAGCTTGTCATAGTCCAGCACCTGGCCCTCGCGGGTGGGCTGCACGTCATAGCTTACGCGGCGCACCGGGCTGTAGATTGCGTCCACGGGGATCATGCCGATGGGTGCATCCTCGGGCCTGTTCTTGTCAGCCGCGACATAACCCTTGCCGGTGTTGACCGTCAGTTCCATGTAGAGGGCCGCCCCTTCGTCGAGGTGGCAGATCACATGATCGCGGTTCAGCACTTCGATCCCGGCGGTTTCGGAAATGTCGGCGGCGGTGACGATGCCCGGCCCCTTGGCCGAGATCGACAGACGCTTGGGCCCCTCGACATCCATCCGCAGGGCGACACCCTTGAGGTTCAGAACGATGTCGGTCACGTCCTCGCGGACACCGGCCACAGAAGAAAACTCGTGCAGCACGTTGTCGATCTGAACGCTGGTGATCGCAGCCCCCTGCAGCGAGCTCAGCAGCACCCGGCGCAGCGCGTTGCCCAGTGTCAGGCCAAAACCGCGCTCCAGCGGCTCGGCGGTGACTGTGGCCTGGCGCAGCGGGTCATTGCCCGGCTTCACGTCAAGCTGCGTGGGTTTGATCAATTCTGCCCAATTCTTGTGGATCATGCGTCCCTCCATTCTTGTCTTTGTCCCCATGTCCAAAAGGCCAAAGACGCCCGAGGTTTAAAAAATGCGGAATGGGGCCGTGCGAACACACGCGGCCCCACCCGGAAAAATAGTCTCAGACCCGGCGACGCTTCGGCGGGCGGCAGCCATTGTGCGCAATCGGCGTCACGTCGCGGATCGACGTGATGTTGAAACCGACGGCAGCCAGGGCGCGTAGCGCGCTCTCGCGGCCCGAACCA
>Ga0316205_10000416_pt1 | contig 81779 bp, 76 predicted proteins | sample 3monthpyrite_MG_FD_204941 | JGI IMG/M metagenome (GOLD analysis project Ga0316205, IMG submission 204941) | Microbial mat bacterial communities from mineral coupon in-situ incubated in ocean water Damariscotta River, Maine, United States -... | ecosystem: Environmental > Aquatic > Marine >...
ATAACCGTCCGGATAAACTGGCTCGCCTGATTCTTCGGAATATTTGTCAGTCGCTCCGATGGTGTGCAGCATTTCATGTGCAATCACAAGATTGTTTTTACCTTCCATCTCACGATGCGCAAAACCGTGCACTACCCCGATCATGCCCTTTTCCATCCCCAGGGAGTGTTCTAATTTCTCGAGCTGGGTATAGGGATGGTAAATGACGAATACTTTGATGTGCGGAGAAAACTCGGACTGATCCTGACTAAAAGCCCAATAGCGTAGTTTCAAACTCCACCATGCGATCTCAAGCATGTTGCTACCTTTTCCAGGTGGGGCTGGCGGTAACTCTGCAACTGAATGAGCTATCATCATTTTGAAAGGCTGATCAATCTCAACGCCTAGCTCCTCGGCCTCGCGACTGAAGAAATCTTCGATTGATTTGAAGTTACGGTTGGTGAGATTCGCGATATAACGATCGATTTGTGGATCATTGTTGAGGTTAATTGGATAGATGCCAACCCACAATGTCTCATCCCAACTGACGGCACGGTACTGGGTCATATATGTATCGGCAGCAACGATAAATAAAATGAAAAGTAATATAGCGATTCGTATCTTTTTCCACATTGAGCCTATCCACCTCTTCCCTGCGATTCACCATTTTAAGTTATCAGTTTTATATCAGGTTTTCCATTTAATGGGGGATAAAGATTAATGACTTTATCAAGTGTCATAGGTTTACCGAAGATGTAGCCCTGCACCATGTCACATTTTAAATTTCGAATTACTGAAAGGGTTTCCTTATCTTCTACACCTTCTGCAATAACTTGTAAATTCATGTTATGTGCCAAATCAATAATCGACCGAACTATCATTGCATCATTCTTATTGTCATTCATCGATTGAATAAATGACTTATCGATCTTGAGTATACTAATAGGTAACTGGGTCAAATAAATCAGCGAAGAAAAACCTGTGCCAAAGTCATCGACAGAAAAGCGAATACCTTTACTATTTAATTCATTCAGAACGGTACGTACACGTAAACTGTCATTCATCATCGAACGTTCAGTCAGTTCAAAGACGATGCACTGAGGATCGAGATTAAATTCTTTCAAGTAATCATCCACATAACTTAGTACCGACTCATCCTGTAAATCCCAGGCTGTAATATTGACCGACAAATGCAAATCCGGATCATACTTATGCAATATAGAAACAGTCTCTGCCGCGCGTCGAAATACCCACTGAGTAATTTTTTTGATTAGGCCTGTCTTCTCAGCATGAAAAATAAATTGATCAGGCATGACTCGACCATATTTCGGATGTTCCCAGCGTAGTAAACATTCAAAAGAATTTACCTGTGTTCCATCAGCGGAATAGATAGGCTGATACTCGAGATAGAGTTCGTTATTCGTGACAGCATTACGCAAGTCAGACAGAAGTGAGAGTTGTTTGACGTTAAAGGTATCTTCTTCCGGATTATAAATTTCGCAGTCTACATTTTGATTTTTTGCCATATACATAGCCACATCGGCATGCTGTAACAAAGTGTCAGGATCTTCACCATGTTGGGGATATAGCGCTATCCCCATACTAGCCCCCAGATAAAGATTATGCTCACCAACACTGTAAACCTTTTCCAGAACATCATTAATTTTCTGCGCAGTTTCTTGTATCGAATCAATATCTAATTTGTGCAGGACGATAGCAAATTCATCACCACCAAGACGCGCAACAGTATCCGAGTCTCTTAACAACTTAAGCAATCGGTTAGCCACTTCTATTAATATTTCATCACCGACAAGATGACCCAAAGTATCGTTTACCTCCTTAAAACGATCCAGGTCTAAAATCATGACGGCAAAGTCACCTTCATAGCGATTATAGGTGGCAATGGCACTATTTATCCGATCTAACAACAGGCTACGGTTGGGTAACTTGGTCAATGCATCATGCATCGCCATGTGCTCTAGCTGGTTCTGTCGTAAATTAATCTGTTGTTGCATATCATTTAGTGCATGCACAAACTCTTTCATTTCGGTGCTGTTAAAGCTCGGTCTGAACAGACTATTATCATTTACATCTTTATCTTTAAGACTGTGTGACAGGAAAGCAATGGGTTGCAGCAAAGATGAGTAAATTACAAAGTAAACCAATACAAAGATGGCAGAGAAACTCGCCATCAATAGCCATAAAAAATTAGAAATATCATCACTGGCTTGACGTTGCGCTTTAAGATCATCCGCAGTAGATAGATTGAGGACACGAATAAGTTGTTCTAATCGCGCATATATTTTATCTGATGCGGGCGCAACTTCTATTAAGGTATAGGGGATGTCGGTTCGCCATTCATCAGAGTCAGCAAGGCTTTTCACCCGTGAAAAAGTTTCACGCCATATTTTCGCCTGCTCATAGGCAATCTCTGTGGCCTCCGCCGTCTCAAGGCCAATCTGATCACTCTCAAGCATCGGTAACAAATTATCTTCAATATCAATAATAATATTGTCGATGAACAGACTGATATTGGACAAGAGCCCTGGCAATCTATCTTTCGGCAACGATGCAGTTCGATTAATCACATAGATTCGATACGCCATGATCAACCGTCGCCATTTGTCGCGTAGATTGACAAACTTTTCATAGTCATCGAAGGCAATTGGTTGGGTTAATCTGATTTCCTCAATGGCATTGTTGACCGAACTGGTAAAGGTTTCGTTGGTGCGTAACATGGTCTCTTCTGCCAGTGAAATCGCTGGAAACATCGCGCCACGATCAGCACGGATATCCATTAACCGGGCAATCTTTTCACTGTAGTTTTGTATCTCCGCACTCAAGCTGGTCAGATCGGCGACCAACTCACGCTCTTTAACCCAGCTATTTATTACCGTGTTCGAAATGAGATCTTTAGCAGCCTCTATCTCTGTGAAAAACTGTGTTCGGTATTGCTCATCAGGCGAAAGCAGGTAAAGGTCGAGGATTCGATTGGCGTCATCGATGTGGTTGTGAATTAAGTGGATATCACTGGCAACTGAAAGGCGCAGACTACTATGCGCCAGCCGGACGTCACTGGCAGAGTTGATAAAATACTTAACCGCCAACAACACGGAAACCGCCACGACCATAGTAACCGCGACAATAAAAATGTACCGCTTGCGTAAACTCGTCGGCAGCCAACTCATTACAAATGAACCCTTACTAATTCATTATTATTATTATGGTTTAATTAAACAGTACTGTAAATAAGTATAAACCCTAAATAGAAAACTAGTAGGCTCAGCCAAAGACATTGCTGATTAGTTGTTGCAAAACAGATGGTTATGCAAGACAAGTATGTTCGGTCGAAGGGTGATCTAATTCGAAATTCGCTTGAATATCGTGCCATCACACTTAGGACACCCAGGCACATCCTGAATGTGGTAGAAGTTCAGCTCATGGCCGCAATTATCACAAATTAGGGTTCCAGGGCCCGTTACTTCCCCGGTGTACCAGAGGTTTTCCCTCGCAGCTTCCTCGGCAAGCTGCTGCAATTCCAAATTCGTGGAGTTGGTAGCATGCTCGAGAGTATCGGTGAATACATCGGCAAGTCGGTCTTCAACCAGTTCGATATCAAATTTCAGCCAGTCACCGAGCTGTTTGCCTTCTTGCGAAAGATAACCCGCTGCATCCTGGATATCGCGCTTCAGATATTCGCCAATCTTCTCTGCCTCTTCCCTGCTCAGTTCACCTAATTCGTAGGCCTTTTCCTTAGCAGCATCGACGACATAATGAAGCCGGGTCGCAACGTCGTCCTCGGTGCTTTCCAGTCCATGTTTAACGCGCTCCAGCATATTTCCATATGCGTCAGCATGCTTGCCGGCTTGGTCCGGCTTGTCGCTATTCTTCGTCACATTAATTGCCTCTGGTGGCTGCGTTGTTGCCTATGTCTTATAAAGACTATCCTCTAATCCGGCAAATTCAACCCTCGCCATTTCTGCACGCTGTTGCAGAGACAGATATTGTTTAGCCTCAGAACGGGTATCAAATGGGCCTTCATACCCAGATTGTGTCTCTAGATACCATAGATCGTTACGTTCGATAATTTTGGTTCGACGATTACCAAAAAACATACTAGTTCTCTCCTCTCCAATCACAGCACTATCATTATGGATAAGTAGGAAGAAAGTCTTGATCCAGATCAACAGTACTATTGTTCTAGAGTATTTATTGTAGGAAAGGATTCAGGTTCAAATTTACCCCTAAAATATAAAAAATGGTGTAAATTGGATAACCAGAACTCGTTAGGGTTCAGTGAATACTTAATGAACCTCGAATAGGTTCTAAGTGCGACCCCGTTTCTAGAAAATGATATGAACGAACATCAGGATCTACTGAAAATTCTCAATGACCAAGGGCCACTGCAGGAAAAACTTGTTGCTGCGCATGAGGCGGTGAAGGAGATATGTCCTGAGATTGCGCGTATCGCGGTGGCCATCTACGATCCTGAAACAACGGTATTAAAGACCTACCTACATAGCTCCGGCGACGATAATCCATTACAAAATTATCAGACCCTGCTCGAAAATGCTCCATCGCTAAAAGCGATTCTCAATAAAGGACTGCCAAGGGTGGTCAATAACATGCTCACCTTCGAAAATAGCGCAAATGAACATACCCAACGAATTGGGCGTACCGGGTATGCGGCAAGTTATACCTTGCCCATGTTCAACAACGGCAACTTTTTTGGATTTATTTTTTACAATTCAAAAGAAAAAGATGTTTTCACCGAGAACATCCTTAATCAGCTGGACATTTTTGGCCATATGGTTGCCTTGATGGTCATTAACGAGCTAAGCCACATTAATACCCTGGCCGCGGCCATTAAGACCACTTCACACATTACGCACCGACGTGATCCCGAGACCGGTAGCCACCTGGATAGAATGTCACGTTACAGTTTGCTCATCGCCAGAAACCTGGCGCAACAATACGATTTAAATGATGACTATATCCAGCACGTGTTTATGTTTGCACCTCTACACGACATTGGAAAAATTGCGATCCCGGACAATATATTACTCAAACCTGGTCCGCTAGAAGGTGAGGAGTCTGTCATTATGAAATCGCATGCTAAAAAAGGTCGGGCTATGATTGATGACCTGGTAGACAACTTTGGCCTGCAAGATATACAACATATTGATTTGCTGCGTAATATCGCCGGCTCACATCATGAAGCTGTAAACGGTACCGGTTACCCCGAGGGTAAAAAAGGCAATGAGATCCCCCTCGAAGCCCGCATCGTCGCCGTCGCCGATGTGTTTGATGCCCTCACTAGTGTACGCCCATATAAACAAGCCTGGAGTAATCAACAGGCCATAGAGGCCTTAAATAAACTGGCGGGAGAAAAATTAGATCAGGACTGCGTCGAGGCACTGATCAAAAACATGGATGAAGTGGTTAGTATCCAACAACGCTTTAAAGAAAGTACTTATAATAGTTAAATATTCTATTCGTACCTTACATCAACGATTTCGTATTCGCGATCACCGCCGGGGGCCTGTACTACGGCAACATCATCAACACTTTTACCGATGAGTGCGCGGGCGATTGGTGACGTCACTGAAATCAGATTTTGTTTAATATCAGCTTCAAGTTCACCGACGATTTGGTAGGTCACGTCTTTCTCATCATTGACATCGAATAGATCAACCGTGGCGCCGAAGACAATTTTACTGCCGGCATTCTTGCCAATTTCTCTGACGTCGATGATGTCAGCATTTGATAAAACACCTTCGATTTGTTGAATGCGACCTTCAGTAAAACTTTGTTGTTCACGGGCAGCATGGTATTCGGCGTTTTCTTTTAGATCGCCATGCTCACGCGCTTCGGCGATGGCCTGAACGATTGCAGGGCGTTTTACTCTTTTTAAATCATCCAGCTCGGCACGTAATTTTTCTGCACCTTGGGTAGTTATGGGCGCTCGACTCATGCGACGTTCTCCTTGTTCAGATCACGATGTATTTCCTGAAGGCTTAATACCTCACTCTTTTCCTTGTCCTTAATTGCAATACAAATTGCATCACCACCGGCGAGGGTTGTGGTATAGGCAACTTTGTATTGCAGTGCTTCACGACGAATCTCTGATGAGTCAGCAATCGCGCGTCTTCCCTCAGTGGTATTAATGATCAAGCTAATCTCATCGTTCTTAATCATATCTACAATATGCGGTCTGCCCTGTGCGACTTTGTTTACCATCGCGCATTCATGACCAGCTTCGATAAGAACCTTTGCCGTTGCTCGGGTCGCCACCAATTCAAAGCCCAAATTAATCAGTTTTTCTGCAATCGGGACAAGGTTAGCCTTATCTGCGTCTCTGACACTTAAAAATGCTTTACCACCGGTTGGCAAAGTCTCACCTGCACCAAGTTGTGCCTTAGCAAAGGCTTCACCAAAGGTCTTGCCCACTCCCATGACTTCACCGGTGGATTTCATCTCTGGCCCCAGGATTGGATCCACACCCGGAAATTTTAAAAACGGGAACACCGCTTCTTTTACATTATAGTAGTTTGGAATACGTTCTTCTGTTCGTCCCTGCTCGACTAGCGATTTGCCTACCATACAGCGCGCCGAGACTTTTGCCAGTGGTACGCCGGTTGCTTTTGATACAAACGGTACGGTACGTGAAGCGCGCGGGTTTACCTCCAGGACATAAACAGTACCACCCTGTATTGCAAACTGGGTGTTCATCAGTCCCACAACATTCAGGCCTTTGGCCATTTTGGCCATCTGCTCACGCATGGTGTCCTGTAGCTTTTGATCAAGATTATAGGGTGGTAGCGAACAGGCTGAATCACCTGAGTGTACACCGGCTTGCTCAATGTGCTGCATGATGCCGCCAATCAATACGCTCTCGCCATCACAAATAGCATCCACATCAACTTCGATGGCTGCATCAAGAAAGCGATCCAGTAACACCGGTGATTCGTTAGAGACCTTCACCGCTTCGTTCATATAACGACGCAGTTCTTCCTCTTTATAGACGATCTCCATGGCACGACCACCTAAGACATAGGAAGGACGCACAACTAACGGATAACCAATCTCTTCTGCTAGTGTTACTGCCTCTTCTTCAGCACGTGCAGTGCGATTAGGTGGCTGTAATAGACCCAGCTCATCGATGAGTTGCTGGAAACGTTCCCGGTCTTCGGCCAGATCAATCGAGTCCGGTGAAGTACCAATGATAGGTGCACCCGCCGCTTCTAAGTCACGCGCTAACTTCAACGGTGTCTGACCACCATATTGGACGATCACACCCTTGGGTTTTTCCAGGTCGATCAGTTCCATCACGTCTTCGTAAGTTAATGGCTCGAAATACAAACGATCCGAGGTATCGTAATCCGTCGAAACGGTTTCCGGATTACAGTTAACCATAATGGTCTCATAACCTTCTTCACGACAGGCCATCGCAGCATGTACGCAACAATAATCAAATTCGATACCCTGACCGATTCGGTTAGGACCGCCACCGAGGACCATTATTTTTTCTTTATTGGTTGGTTCAGCTTCACACTCTTCTTCATAGGTGGAATACATATAGGCCGTGTCGGTAGCAAACTCTGCCGCACAGGTATCGACGCGTTTATAAACGGGTCGAATACCTAACTTAATGCGATGCTCACGAAATTCTTTTTCAGTGCTACCTAACAGGGTTGCGAGACGTGAATCTGAGAAGCCTTTACTTTTTAGTTTGCGCACCCGCTGCGCATCCATAGCCTTGAAGCCTTGCGCCTTGATTTCCGCTTCCAGATCGATAAGCTCTTTTATTATTGTCAGGAACCAGGGATCGATGGCGGTAAATTCAAAAACTTCTTCTATTGTATAACCGGCACGGAACGCATCACCCACATACCATAGGCGCTCAGGACCAACGGCCTGTAGTTCGGCACGAATAATTTTCTTCGCTTCCGGGTCATCGAGGTCAACCATCTCATTAAAGCCATCGGTGCCTATTTCCAGACCACGTAGTGCCTTCTGTAATGACTCTTGTTGGGTACGACCAATCGCCATGACCTCACCCACCGATTTCATTTGGGTAGTTAAGTAGGCCTCTGCCTCTGGAAATTTTTCAAACGTGAAACGAGGTATCTTGGTAACAACATAGTCGATAGTGGGTTCAAATGAGGCTGGGGTCGCACCACCAGTAATATCGTTTTGCAATTCATCCAGGGTGAAACCCACGGCAAGCTTGGCAGCGACTTTTGCAATCGGGAAACCGGTGGCCTTTGATGCCAATGCCGAAGAGCGCGATACTCGAGGGTTCATTTCAATAATAATCATGCGACCGTCTACTGGATTAATCGCAAACTGAACATTAGAACCGCCGGTATCGACACCGATCTCACGCAAAACCTTCAACGAGGCATTCCGCATGATTTGATATTCTTTATCAGTTAAGGTCTGTGCTGGCGCGACGGTGATCGAATCTCCCGTGTGCACACCCATAGGATCCAGGTTTTCAATCGAACAGATAATAATGCAGTTGTCTTTATGATCCCGCACGACTTCCATTTCATATTCTTTCCAACCCAGCGCCGACTCTTCAATCAACAATTCATTGGTCGGTGACAGGTCCAGGCCACGCTCACAAATCTCAACAAACTCTTGTTTGTTATAGGCGATACCACCACCGCTACCACCCATCGTGAATGAAGGACGGATAATGGTAGGAAAACCAACTTGTGCCTGAACCTGCAGTGCCTCTTCCATGCTGTGCGCAATCGCTGAGCGCGGCATGTTAAGACCGATTTTTTTCATTGCCTTGCGAAACAGGTCACGATCTTCGGCTTTATCAATCGCTTCTTTCTTGGCGCCGATCATTTCCACGCCAAATTTTTCCAACACACCCTCGCGATCTAGATCCAACGCACAGTTCAGCGCAACCTGACCACCCATGGTAGGTAACAACACATCAGGTTTTTCTTTTTCAATAATCTTGGCAACGGTCTGCCAGGTGATAGGTTCGATATAAGTCGCATCCGCCATCTCTGGGTCCGTCATGATGGTCGCCGGGTTGGAGTTCACCAGGATGACACGGTAGCCTTCTTCTTTTAATGCCTTACACGCCTGTGCACCGGAGTAATCAAACTCACAGGCCTGACCGATGACAATCGGTCCTGCACCGATAATTAAAATACTATTTATATCTGTACGCTTTGGCATGCTACTTTACTTCTTATGCTCTTCAATTAATTCGACAAAGTGATCGAACAACCCACAGATATCATGCGGGCCGGGGCTTGCTTCCGGATGTCCTTGAAAACTAAACGCGGGCACGTCAGTACGATGCACGCCTTGCAATGACTTATCAAACAAGGAACGATGTGTCGCAGTCAGGTTGGCAGGCAAACTTTCTTCATCTACTGCAAAACCATGGTTCTGACTAGTGATAAACACTTGCTGAGTTTCGAGGTCCTGAACCGGGTGGTTGGCGCCGTGATGACCAAACTTCATCTTTGCCGTCTTGGCACCACTGGCCAGTGACAACAACTGATGTCCCAGACAGATACCAAACGTCGGCACGGCTTTATCGGTGATCTCTTTAATCGCATCGATAGCGTAATCACATGGCTCAGGATCACCGGGTCCGTTCGACAAAAACACACCATCAGGATTCATCGCCAGCACATCTTTGGCCGGAGTATTGGCAGGGACCACCGTCACATCACAACCACGGTCGACCAGCAGTCTTAAAATATTGCGCTTCACACCAAAGTCATAGGCCACAACCTTATATTGAGGTGGCTTAGAAGGCGTTGCATAGCCTTGCTCCAAATCCCAGATGCTCTCAGTCCAGGGATACGGCTTATCAGTAGTCACTTCTTTGGCCAGGTCCATCCCTTTCAAACCAGGGAAGTCTTTTGCCTTGGCCAGGGCAGCTTTCTCATCGATGTTGCCCGCCATGATGCAGCCATTTTGCGCACCTTTCTCACGCAGAATGCGCGTCAGCTTACGGGTATCAATATCCGAGATAGCAACGACGTTATTGCGCTTGAGATAATCACCAAGTGACTCCTGGTTACGCCAGCTACTCGCGATAGCAGGTAAGTCTCTGATAATTAAGCCGGCAGAGAAAACAGCGACAGACTCTTCGTCTTCCGGGGTCGTGCCGACATTGCCGATATGTGGATAAGTTAAGGTAACGATTTGTTTTGCATAGGAGGGATCGGTGAGGATTTCCTGGTAACCGGTCATCGAAGTATTAAAAACCACTTCACCGACGGTATCACCATCAATACCAATCGATTCACCGTGAAAAACAGTGCCGTCTTCGAGTACTAACAGCGCCGGTTTGTTCAAACGACCTCCTAAATTCAGGCTGTAAAAAACGGGAAGTCCCGATGGAACATCCCGTTATTTGTGAAATTTGGCTGGCCGCAGCAGTTTTCGTTGCTGACCGGGGCTATTGTAACAAAGTGGACACAGTAGTGTCCACGAGGTGTTTATTTTATTTTTCAGGTGGTTTTTCGCTCCCTCGAGGGCTTCCTCATCATTCCGGCGAACGCCGGAATCCAGAGTTTTAAGTTTGTTTCGCCCCACTGGGGCGAAAAAACACAAACTTCAGTGAAGCGAAAAAGAAGTAAATAAGGATTGGAATTCGAACTATTATGTGGATATCTATTCACGCAACCCTAATACATCCTGCATATCAAACACTCCATTATCATGTTGCATGATCCAGCCGGCGGCTCGGACGGCACCGTTGGCAAAGGTCATACGGCTGGAGGCTTTGTGGGTGATCTCGACACGCTCGCCGATATCAGCAAACATGACGGTGTGTTCTCCAACGATATCACCGGCACGAATGGTTTCAAAACCAATAGTTTTGCGGTCACGCTCTTCGGTGATTCCTTCACGGCCATACACCGCGCACTCTTTTAAGTCTCTACCTAAGGCATTGGCAACCACTTCACCCATACGCAGGGCGGTACCGGATGGCGCATCGACTTTATGCCGGTGGTGGGCCTCTATAACTTCTATGTCAGTATACTCACCCATAATACGGGCGGCGATATCGAGCAGTTTAAAACAGAGATTGACACCGACACTCATATTCGGTGCAAAGATGATACCTATCTTTTTACTTGTTTCGTTTATAAAGTCTTTTTGTGTATCACTGAAACCAGTAGTACCAATTACAATTTTCTTACCTGCATCAAGACAGACTTCCAGGTTAGTCTCAGTGACTTCAGGACGAGTGAAATCAATCAACACATCAAAGTCATCGACCACGGTACGGATATCATCGACCAGTTTTACACCGAGCTTGCCAAGGCCGGCTATTTCACCTGCATCGGCCCCAATGACGGAACTACCCGGACGTTCCAGCGCCACTGTGAGTTGGGCTTTTTCTGCTTGCTGAATGGCCTCGATAAGGGCGCGCCCCATGCGTCCGGCGGCACCAGTTATGGCGATACGTGTCATAGCAATCCTGTTTTTTAATGTAATGTTCCAGGTGGGAATAATAGGCGGTTTCGCCTTGCTATATCAATGCGGATTTAAGTCAGGACTATTATTTGGGAGTTGAATCGTCTGTTGGCGGCTCTAATTTTAATTCCAGAGGCGCTTCTTCTTCATCATTTGCTGGGTTCTCAGCTTGATCCTGGTCTTCAAGTGTTAGTGTCAGTTTGGGTTCGGGCGTATCGTCATTGGTACTATGGCTTACAGGCGCGGTAGGCTGCGACGACTTTTGGGATGCCTGGGCATTAAACTGTGGCATCGGTACAGCCAGATCGATGTCGGGCGCATCATCGTCATCAACTGAGAAAATTGGGTTTTGGGTAGGCGTCTCAGGTTCGGTTGAATCTGCTACTTTCAGATCGGGCTTCGAGGTCTCAGGTTCTGTTGGCGACTCTATTTTAAGTTCTAGCTTTGAAGCCTCGGGTTCAATAGCTGCCACTGGTTCTTCTAATTTAAGCTCTGGCTTTGCGGCCACAGGTTCGCTAGCTGCCGCGGGTTCTTCGATTTTCAGGTCTGGCTTTGCAGCTACAGGTTCGCTAACTGCCGTGGGTTCTTCTATTTTCAAGTCTGGCTTTGCAGCCACAGGTTCGCTAGCTGCCGTGGGTTCTTCGACTTTAAGGTCTGGCTTTGCAGCTACAGGTTCGCTAGCTGCCGTGGGTTCTTCGACTTTAAGGTCTGGCTTTGCAGCCGCGGGTACGATCTGTTCTTCTACTTTCAGACCTGACTTTGCGGCTGGTTTGTCTGCACTAATATTTGGCTTCGCTAATTCAGGTTCTTTTGGTTCTTGTTGTTTCTGGTCTTGTTGTTTCTGGTCTTGTTTATCTAAAACTGGTGATGCACTGTCTTCTTTGGCGAGATCTTTTTGCGGCAGCTCCAATTCCATAGACAGGTCCGTAATCAACTCACCAGGTTTTATATAAGGCTTAGGTTTTTTTTCTGCAGGTGGCGCATTTTCTGATTTAACTTCTGAATCGCCCGACTTATCACGTTCGATAATATTCGCCAGATCTCTTTCCAGCTCTTCAGGCGATAAAGCAAGATCGGGGGAGCCAGACACTACGGCTGGTTTAGCCGCTTGCTTTTGTTCCAATGCATCGATTTTTTCACCGGAACCTTGGCGATCGCTTGCCGTATCGGAGTCTGTTTTAGCCTCAGGTCTATTAGAAGCTGGCTCAGGCACTGGATCATCGGGATTCAAAAAAGGATTTGGCCCCTCAACATTAAAGACCTTAGGTGGCTGCGCTTTTTTAGGTGGCGGTGCTGCAACCTTTGGCTCGGCTGCCTTTGCTTTTGGAGCAGCCGCGGCCGGTTGTTGTGGAGACTGTTGTCCCTGATTTTTTGCAGGTGAAGTTACCACTCGTTGCTGCGGAGGCTGTTGCGCTGATTGTTGTCCTGCTGGTTGCCTTGGTGCTGCCGCCGCCGGTTGCCGTGAAGCCTGTTGCGCTGGTTGTTGTCCTTGTTGTTGTCTAGGCGCTGCTACCGCCGGTTGTCGCGGAGCCTGTTGTGCTGGCTGTTGTCCTTGTTGTTGTGCAGGCGCTGCTGCCGCCGGTTGTTGTGGAGGCTGCTGTTGTCGTGCTTGTTGTTTTGGTGCGGCGACTGTTGGAGGAGGCAAAGTCGTATCAGTTGATGTTTCATCAAAGCCAGCTTGCTTCTTTAGCTTGCTAAACATATCTTTGAGGCTTTCCTTGCCCTTAGCAACTTTTGTATTAACAACCCGTTTTAGTTGCTCTGCAGTCGACTTTTCTTTTGCCGCCGCCTCTTCAGCCTGACGTCGTGCTTCTGCTTCAATCATTTCCTGCTGACGAATACGCTGCTCTACAATCATTCGGTCACGTAGTTTCTTTTTAGCTTCGTCTGAGAGTTCTTCCACGCTACCGAATAGAACAGGTTCTTTGCGTAAGACAAATTTACCGATCTTATCCAGGAATTCATCATTGAACTCTTCAACCGTAAATACCCTTGAGCTAAAACCCGGTTCGGTAAAGTTACGAATGGTGACCTTTATTTTACTGGTCGGAATATCGGCCTCGACACTCACTCGCAATGGCAGTGGCCCTTCAAGAATGAATAATGCCGACTGAATGTATTGCTGAGCATCCTTTCTTATTTTGCACTCATGACGGAAAGAATAACGTTGAATACGTTCTTTATGATTAGCTACTGCATCTCTACCGAAGACCTCAAATTGAACGGGTTCGTCTAGAACTCCTTCCATGGTGAAATCGACTTTCTTGATCGCCTTGGAACTGTCGATCACGACCTTGTAGCCTTCCTGGCGCAGTGGCTGGGGCGCACCACCGGGTTGCAGTGGGTAATCAACGACGGTTTCTAATTTGATGTAATTGAGGTGTTCAACGAGCTCGTTGAAAAACTGGTAGGTCTTGACCATACGCGGCTGGATCTTATCGAGATAGTACTGCTCTCGATTCGCAACGCGATTGGCTTCCTCTTCCTCGGAGGCCCGCTTGCTGTCTGCCTGATTCCTTAGATCATCAAGTAAACCCATATTGCCTGTTTGTCCCTATCAACACGGTACGCGACTGGTCAGAAAATAGCCCAGATCTGATGTGGGCAATGTTAAGTCATTGCCCAATATACCTATTTAATCGGCAAAATAGCTTAAAACTTCATATCTTCAAAGAATTTTTTTACCCCATCCAGCCAGTTTGAGCTGCGGGGACTGTGCTCAACCTTGTCTGCAGACAGAGAATGGTTGAATTCATCGAGCAATTCTTTCTGCTTTTTGGTCAGATTGACTGGGGTTTCCACCAAAACACGGCAAAGTAGATCGCCCTGCTGTCCGCCACGCACAGATTTGACACCTTTGCCCCGTAGGCGAAACAGTTTTCCACTTTGGGTTTCGGCAGGAATCTTGAGTTTAACGCGACCATTCAGGGTGGGCACTTCTAGCTCACCACCGAGTGCCGCAAGGGTCATATTGATGGGTACTTCGCAAAAAAGATCGGTGCCATCGCGCTCAAATATTTTGTGGGGACGGACACTGACGTGAACGAAAAGATCACCTGCTGGACCACCATGCTCACCCGCTTCACCTTCACCACTTAGACGAATGCGATCACCGCTATCGACACCGGCAGGAATTTTTACAGAGAGCGTCTTATGTTCCTGGGTGCGTCCCTGTCCATGACAACTACCACATGGATCAGTAATCATCTTGCCTCTGCCGTGGCAACGGGGACATGTCTGTTGTAAGGAGAAGAATCCCTGCTGCATACGCACCTGACCTACTCCACCACAGGTTGTACAGGTCGTGGGGGTCGTGCCTTTCTTGGCCCCAGTGCCATCACAGGCTTTACACGCCACATGAGTAGGAATACGAATATCGACTTTGGTGCCAGCAACGGCCTCTTCGAGATCGAGTTCTAAATTATACTGGAGGTCATCACCACGATAGGCCCGTGAACCGCCTCTGGCTCCACCTTGGCGACCACCGCCAAAGATATCGCCGAACACATCACCAAAGATATCCGAGAAACTGGCACCGCCTGCGCCAAAGCCTCCGGCGCCCATGCCCGCACCTTCAACGCCAGCATGACCAAATTGATCATAGGCCGCCTTCTTTTCCGCATCACTTAAGATGCTATAGGCCTCGTTGGCTTCCTTAAATTTTTCTTCGGATTCCTTGTTGTCTGGATTACGATCGGGATGGTGTTTCATCGCAACTCTTTTATAAGCCTTTTTGATTTCGGCTTCAGTTGCGTTTTTATCTACACCCAGGACTTCGTAGTAATCTCTTTTAGACATATTTTTTTAATCTGCAATTCTAGTTTTGTTTACACAAAACAGGCGCGACTCCAATTAGTCACGCCTGCCTGCATTTCTTTCGCCAAGATGATATTACTTCTTGGCGTCGTCGACCTCTTCAAACTCGGCATCGACAACATCATCAGCGGCGCCGGCGTCAGCCTGTGCGTCTGCACCTGGTGCACCTTCCGCACCGGGTTGACCTTGCTCAGCTCCTTTTTGGGCATACAAACGCTCTGCCATTTTCGCAGAAGCTTCGCTTAATGCCTTAGTCTTGGCTTCTATTGCATCCTTGTCGTCACCCTTCATGGCTTCTTCAAGGTCTTTGGTCGCGGCTTCAATCGCTTCTTTCTCACCGGCTTCCAGTTTGTCGTCACCCAGCTCTTCCATAGACTTCTTAGTGGCATGAATCAGGGCATCGGCCTGGTTACGAATCGCAACAAGTTCATGGAACTTCTTGTCTTCATCAGCATGCGCTTCCGCATCCTTAACCATTTTCTCTACTTCTTCATCAGACAAACCACTAGAGGCTTTAATTACAATCGATTGTTCCTTACCCGTACCTTTATCTTTTGCAGATACATGCAGGATACCGTTGGCATCAATATCGAAGGTTACTTCGATTTGTGGTACGCCACGCGGTGCAGGTGGAATATCAGCTAAGTCAAAACGACCTAATGATTTATTCGCATCTGAACGCTCACGCTCACCCTGTAAAACATGTACGGTTACCGCATTCTGATTGTCATCTGCAGTTGAGAACACCTGGTTTGCCTTAGTTGGGATCGTGGTGTTCTTGTCAATCAACTTAGTCATCACACCACCCAGGGTTTCGATACCCAGAGATAGTGGTGTTACGTCAAGCAATAGAACATCTTTAACATCACCACCCAGTACACCACCTTGAATCGAGGCACCAGCTGCAACCGCTTCGTCAGGGTTCACGTCTTTACGTGGCTCTTTACCGAAGAAATCTTTTACCGCTTCCTGTACTTTAGGCATACGAGTCTGACCACCCACTAAAATCACATCATCAATTTCTGATGCTGAAAGACCGGCATCTTTTAATGCGGTCTTACATGGGTCAATTGAACGCGCAATCAAATCATCAACTAACGCTTCTAATTTCGCGCGAGTCAAATTCACATTCATGTGCTTTGGACCAGAGGCATCTGCTGTAACATAGGGCAGATTAACATCGGTTTGTGAGCTTGAAGACAGTTCGATCTTGGCCTTCTCGGCGGCTTCTTTAAGACGCTGCATCGCCAGTGGATCACCTTTCAGATCGATTCCCTGGTCTTTCTTAAACTCATCCGCAAGATAATCAATGATACGCATATCGAAGTCTTCACCACCAAGGAAGGTATCACCGTTAGTCGACAATACTTCGATCTGGTGTTCGCCATCGATCTCGGCAATCTCAATGATAGAGATATCGAAAGTACCACCACCGAGGTCATAGACTGCGATCTTGCGATCACCTTCTTTCTTGTCCATACCAAAGGCCAGCGCCGCGGCGGTTGGCTCGTTGATAATGCGCTTCACATCCAGACCAGCAATCTTACCGGCATCTTTGGTTGCTTGACGCTGTGAGTCATTAAAGTAAGCTGGAACTGTAATCACTGCTTCAGTGACTTCTTCACCGAGATAATCTTCTGCGGTCTTTTTCATCTTTTGCAGAATACGCGCAGAAATTTCAGGTGGCGCCATCTTCTTGCCATCCACATCAACCCAGGCATCACCATTGTCTGCCTTAATGATCTTATAAGGCACCATGTCGATGTCTTTTTGCACTTCGGCATCAGTAAATTTACGACCGATGAGTCGTTTAACAGCAAACAAGGTATTGCTGGGATTGGTCACTGCCTGACGTTTGGCAGATTGACCCACCACCACTTCATCGTCTTTTGTAAAGGCAACGATAGAGGGTGTAGTACGATCACCTTCCGAGTTTTCGATAATTTTGGGTGAACCACCTTCCATCACTGCAACGCAGGAGTTGGTCGTACCCAAGTCAATTCCAATAATCTTACCCATTTCATTTATCTCCAAAAAATTTCAAGCGTATTTTTATTCACTTGTATAATGTCTGCTTATTAATTTAAGGTCGTTCTTTTCGATATCAAGCCTTAACTTGCTCTTTCTTAGGCCTTTTCATCAATATTGTTCTCATTATTTTCCTGCGTCGATTCAGGCGCCTTGGATACTGCCACCATCGCAGGACGGACCAGACGGTCATTGAGCTTGTAGCCTTTTTGCATCACGTTAACCACCGTATTCGGCTCATGATCCGGGCTCTCCAGCATGGTCATCGCCTGGTGATGTTCCGGGTCAAACAGGTGCCCCTCGGGGTCAATCATCTCGATATCGTATTTGTTCAATAAATCCATGAACATTTTTAGAATTAATTCAGACCCTTCACGAAGCTTGGCAACATCAGCCGAATCATCCTTGGCTGCAGCCAGGCCCATCTCCAGACTGTCGTGGATCGGCAGTAGGTCATGCAGGAATTTCTCCAGGGCATATTTGTGGGCACTTTCCAGATCGCGTTGGGCACGACGACGTACATTCTCCAGCTCAGCCTGTGCACGTACCGCCTTGTCCCAATTTTCCTGGGCCTTGGCCTCGGCCTCGGCGAGCTTTTGCTCTAAATCACTCTCACTAGCTGTTTCCACTTCAGCGGCACCTTCACTTGCTTCTGCCGCCTCGGCTTCCAGTTCTGCTTCTGACTGATCTTCCTTCTTGCTCATGATTACTCCAAAAATATAGAAATACCGGCCATTTTGGTGGTCGGCGGGAAAATTCATGACTTATATAGGGACTATTTAATCGGGTCTCAAGACAGAACTTAAAAGTTTTGCAGTGACATCCACTATCGGGATAACGCGGTCATAGGCCATGCGGGTGGGGCCGATGACGCCCAGCACGCCAATCACGTCATCATCGACCTTATAGGGGGTGGTCACGACCGAGACATCGTCCAGGACCTGATAGCCTGACTCGCCTCCGATAAAAATCTGCATGCCATCAGCATGGATAGACTCGTCCAGGATATGCAGGATATCCCGCTTGCTATTGAAGGCCTCAAACAGGTTGCGTAGCTTGTCGATATCGCACATCTCATCGTAACTCATCAGATTGGTCTGGCCAGCGAGGACATAATCATCATCCCTGGAGCTATTGAGGACCTGATCGGCGATATTCATGGTGTCCTGCATCAACTGCTGCATGGCATCGCGGGCCTGCTGCATACTCGCTAACAATTTGGAGCGGATAGAGGCCAGATCCTGGCCTGCAAACTCGGCATTAAGATAGTTAGCCGATTGCTGGAGCTCGGCAGGACTAAAATCACGGTCTGTATTAATTACCCGATTCTGTATTTCCTGGCCGTTTACCACCAGGATGACGAGAATCCGCTTAGCCGACAATCGCATAAACTCTATGTGTTCGAGTCGAGTACTCTCTCTTTTAGGCAGGGTCACAATACCCGTGAGTTGGGTAATCTCAGAGAGCATGGACGAGGCATTATTAATCACCCCATCGGTGTCGGCAGTGGTAGAGAGCTGCTGTTTGATGGTCTCGATAATGGTGTTTTGCATGGGTTGGACGGTCAGCAGACTGTCGACAAACATCCGGTAGCCCTTGGCAGTGGGAATGCGACCAGCCGAGGTGTGTGGCGCCAGAATCAGGCCCATTTCTTCGAGTTCGGCCATCACATTTCTGACCGTTGCCGGTGACAAATCAAGACCGGAGTCCTGAGCTAGTACCCGTGAACCAACAGGTTGGCCTTCCTGGATATAGCGCTCGATCAGGGTTTTGAGCAACGCCTCAGCCCGCTCGGTACCTTTTGATTTGCTTTTACGTGGACGTCCCATTGTATTTCTATTCTGATTACTCTTACCAATTTAGCTTACTGCTAACAGACCTAATTTAGCAGCCCAAGCCTCAGAGTGCTAACCTAAATTAATCCCGCTAAACAACAAATCACGGCCGTTTGGGAAGCGTCACAACAAAGGCTGGATCACCGCGTAGCCTGATCCGGTGGCTTATGATAACGTTGGAAAAAATAAGCGGTAGAGCAGCGAACATGGCATTTTCTAAAGTTGGGCTAATAGGCAAATATGGTGACCCCAGTGTTGCCGATACCCTATTGCGCCTGAATGAACTATTGAAAAAAAGGCATTGTGAGGTCTGGCTGGAGGCCAACACCGCCAAGCATATACCTGGGCACAGCCTGGCAATCGCAGATTTTGATGAAATCGGCCAGAAATGTGATTTGGCCATCACTGTTGGTGGCGACGGCACCTTACTTCATAGCGCTCGCTCATTAGTCGATCACGACATCGCCCTGCTCGGCGTTAATTTAGGTCGGCTTGGTTTTCTGGTGGATGTCTCCCCCGATCAAATCGAAAAACAACTGGACGAGGTGATGTCTGGCGAGCACGTTGAAGAACATCGCATCATACTCACCGCTACGATTGAAAACGAATTAGAACCCGAACCCCGTATCAGCGACGCTTTTAACGATGTAGTGATCCACAAATGGGAAGTCGCGCGCATGATCGAGACCGAGACTTATATCGATGGCCGACTGTTAAACACCATGCGTTCTGATGGACTGATTGTTTCGACTCCAACCGGTTCAACCGCCTACGCCCTCTCCGGCGGGGGACCAATACTGGCACCTGATATGGATGCCATGGTCATTGTGCCCATATGTCCACATAGCATGAGCTATCGCCCTATTGTTCTGGATGGTGCCAGTAAGATTGAAGTGCTCGTCAGAGACTACCCCCACTCCCATGCCCAGGTTACTTGTGATGGACAGATCAATATGGGCCTGGTCTCCGGCGATAAAATTTTAATTCAGCGAAAACCAACTCGGGTCAGACTCATGCACCCACCAGGTCACGATCACTACCATGTGTTGCGTGAAAAGCTACATTGGAGCGAACATCTATAATGCTGACACACATTCATATTTGGAATTTTGCCATAGTTGAGTCCCTCGATATCGAATTTGAATCAGGGCTGACGGTACTGACCGGTGAAACTGGTGCTGGTAAATCCATTTTACTGGATGCGCTCGGTCTAGCGCTGGGTGATCGTGCAGATACCTCGGTTATTCGTCATGGTAGCGATAAGGCAGATATCAGTGTCTCTTTTAGTGTCAGTGAAGCACCACAGGCAAGTGCCTGGTTAGCCCAACACGAAATGGAAAGCGAAAACGAATGCATTATTCGTCGCTCCATTAGTCGTAAGGGTGGATCGAAAGCGTTTATCAACGGTATTCCCTCAACCGTGCAGCAGCTACGTGAGTTAGGTGAGATGCTGGTTGATTTACATGGTCAACATGAGCACCAGTCTTTACTGCACAAAGATATTCAACGCCAGTTGCTGGATGACTATGCCGGACATAAAGATTTACTTGGCCAGGTAGCCGAGCTCTACACCAACTGGCAAAATCTGAGTCGTGATTTTGCTCGCCTAAGTCAAGCCAACACCGATCGTGATAGCCGTCTGGAACTACTCCGTTACCAGGTCCAGGAACTTGAGCTGCTGGATCTGCAAGCCGGTGAGACTGAAAAACTGGAACAAGAACTCAAACGTTTATCCAATGCCCATCAATTATTAACCGTCGCACAAACGGTGATCGGAAATCTGGATGAAAATGAACACAACGCGGTTAGCTCCATACTGAGTCAGTCAGCTACGGATATCTCAGACCTGACACGGGTTGATGATAAGCTGGTCCCAATCGCTGAGTTATTAAATACCGGTATTATCCAGGTTCAGGAGACCATAAGTGAGCTTCGTCACTATGCCGAGTCACTCGAACTTGATCCTGAGCGCCTCAACGAAGTTGAACAACGCATTACCGACATCCATAACCTTTCTCGAAAACATCGGGTCGAACCAGAAGACTTAGTTGAGCTATTCCCTAAACTGAAGCAGGAACAGGAAGACCTGGAACAGGCTGACGTCAAACTGGGAGATCTACAAAAACAAATCGAAACCGCAAAGAGTGCGTACCAAAAAGCATCTAAAAAGCTTAGTAACAGTCGCAATAAGACAGCCGCATCGCTTAGCGAAAAAATTACCGACGCGATGCAGGGACTCAGTTTACAAGGTGGTCAATTCAAGGCTGAGATCATTCCTTTAGATGAAGCACAATGGAGTAGTCATGGTGCTGAGAATATAGAGTTCCTGGTCAGCGCCAATCCTGGAATGCCACTTAAAGCACTTAACAAAGTCGCGTCAGGAGGTGAACTGTCACGCATCAGTCTTGCCATCCAGGTGATCACGGCCCAGGCGACTCGCATCCCTACCCTGATCTTTGACGAAGTTGATGTCGGGATTGGCGGCGGTGTGGCCGAAGTGGTCGGACTCCAGTTACGTGCACTGGGGCAACACCGACAAGTTGTCTGTGTAACGCACTTACCGCAAGTCGCCGCACTCGGTCATCACCACTACCAGGTAAGTAAATCGACAGATCAAACCACGACCGTCACACAGATTAATCCACTCGATACAACACAACGTATTGATGAGATCGCTCGGATGTTGGGGGGAATCAAAATTACTGAACAAACACTCTCACATGCCAAAGAGATGATAGAGAGCGCACAATCCTAACCAGATCGCTCGTTAGTCTTTCTGGCAAGCGCTGCAAATACCGAAGATATAAAGAGAATGGTCGGTCATGTTGTAACCTTTTTCTGTAGCAATTTTTTGCTGGCGTTCTTCGATGACCTTATCAACAAACTCGTCTACCCTTCCGCATTTCACACATAATATATGATCATGGTGTTCACCTTGATTCAGCTCAAACACTGAGTGGCCACCTTCAAAGTGGTGACGGGTAACCAGGCCTGCTTGTTCAAATTGAGTGAGCACACGGTAAACGGTCGCCAGGCTAAGATCTTCTCCTGATTCGAGCAACGCCTTATAGACATCTTCAGCACTGACATGGCGGACTATATTTTCCTCCAGTAAGGCGAGGATTTTCATCCGCGGAACGGTTGCCTTGAGGCCGGCTTTTTTCAGATCTTGCGTTTCCAAGTTTTGCTCCTGTGTGCTTCTTTTACCTGGCAGCTCAGACACCGGATGAAGATGCAGCTAGTTTCCGGTATGATCCTGACCTCCTCGAAGTATAACGCGAAAAGAGCACTAAATGCGAACGATTCTCATTAACTTAGTTTTTGTAGCTACCCTGCTAACGGCGGGCTGTTCTATCTACAAGGTCGATATCCAGCAGGGAAATGTAATCGAAGTTGAGCAGTTAGCGAAAGTAAAAGTCGGCATGAAGAAAAATCAGGTCACCTTTTTGATGGGCAATCCTCTACTGACTGACCCATTTCACGCAAATCGCTGGGATTACATTTTTACACAGAAACCAGGCGGCAAAGCGACAACACGCCAGCTTGTGACTATGTACTTCGAGGGTGATGTCCTGGTCAGGATTGATGTAAGCAAACTGGAAAAACAGGTGGTCAGTCAATAACAGCTGTATTTATTCTGCGCTGCTTGACTCTTTTTCTTCCTGGTTCTTTTTTTTCTCGGCACGTTTTCGTCGCGACTCTTTTGGATCCGCAATCAATGGTCGATAGATTTCAACTCGATCCTTCTCACGCAAGACAGTATCCGCTTTACTGATCTTGCTAAATATTCCGAACTTATTTGTATCCAGATCTATTTCTGGAAACTGCTCTAATATACCGGACATTTTGATCGCTTCAACAAGCGTTGCGCCGGGCTGTACCTGGATCGGTAGGATCACCTGATGGTCAAGAGTTGCATAGGCAACTTCAACTAAGATTGTTTTTTCTTCAACCATATATTTGCGTCGCCCGTTCAGTAAAGGCATCCACCAGAGAATTTGCCAGCTTGCCAAACACCGGGCCAACCGTCATATCAAGTAGTTTGCTGGTAAACTCAAATTCCATATTGAGCTCGATCTTACAGCCATCCTCACCTAATGGGGTAAACGACCAAAGTCCGGTTAGATGCTTAAAAGGTCCTTCAACTAATTGCATTTCTATCTGGCTATGTGGGGTATTGATGTTACGGGTGATAAAAGACTTGTTTAACTGGCTATAACTAATCTCCAAATGGCCTTTGACAACATCCGATGAACGTTCAACGACCTTGCTGTTACTACACCAGGGCAAAAATGCTGCATAGGCATCAATGTCATCAACCAGCAAAAACATTTGTTCTGGTGTGTAAGTCACCAAAGCACTTTTTTCAATTTTTTTCACTTGCTACTAACTTCTAAACATATCAACAATGGGCGTGAATAAATATAAGATTGGATCGAGTAAACCCGTAAGTTTCAGGATAACAATCACGATCAGTGCTGGCGAGATAAAACGTACCAGCACACGCCACAAGTTATAGGTATGACCATCACCAATTTCAAGTTCATCGCGACTGGCTTCGCGACTCATTATCCAGCCGGCAAACACCGCGATTAGGACACCTCCCACGGGCAGCATGATATTCGCAGTTAGGATATCCAGTATATCGAAAACACCATTTGATTTTTGCTCCCCTGCAAACTTGAAAGAAAAGATGATCGGCGAATCTTTTTGGAAAGAGAATACTGTTAATACACCCACGAGCCAGGTCACGCCGCCTGCTATTAATGAAGCAGTCACTCTTTTAAGTCCCTTGTTCTCCACCAACCAGGTTACAACCGGTTCGAGCAAAGAAATCGCCGAGGTCCATGCGGCGAAAGTCAGCAGTATAAAAAACAGTGAGCCAAAAAAGACGCCTCCATCCATTTTGCCAAATGCCAGTGGCAAGGTCACAAACACCAGCCCCGGACCTTCACCAACTTTCAGACCGTTTTCAAACACTAACGGAAAGACGATCAAGCAGGCTAACAAGGCAATCATGGTATCGGCAGCGGCAATGGTAAATGTCGTTTTCGCGATCGATGCATCCTTCGGTAAGTAGGCACCATAGATCATGATTGCGCCCATACCCAGACTTAAGGTAAAAAAGGCATGACCGATTGCGGTCAGGATGGCTCCCCACCCCATGTCCGAGAAATTCAGGTTAAATAAAAATGAAACGCCTTTGCCAAAGCTATTGGTGTTAATCGCATACCCCACTAAGATAAGCATCAGAATTAACAAGGCTGGCATCAAAAACTTAACAGCTCTCTCTAAACCATGTTTAACACCACGTGCTATCACGATGACCGTCATGGCCATAAAGAGGGTGTGCCAACCAAGCAGGGCTTCAGGATTACCGAGCAAACTATCGAAGATGGCCTCAATCCCTGTTGGGGTTTGACCAGTGAAGGCACCTGCACCTGCTCTGAAGATATACGCCAGCGACCAACCGGCAATCACGCTGTAATAAGAAAGTATAAGAAAACCAGCCAGCACACCTAAAATGCCTACAAATTTCCAGCCGGGATGATGACCTGATTCGATCGCCAGGGTGTGCATGGTGTTAATGGGACTTTGTCGGCCACGACGGCCAAGCATGATCTCCGCCATCATGATGGGAACACCGATTATCGCAATGCAAAACAGGTAAACAATGACGAAGGCCCCGCCGCCGTTTTCACCGGTGATGTATGGAAACTTCCAGATATTACCCAGGCCTACCGCCGAACCCGTTGCGGCAAGGATGAATGCCCAGCGTGACGACCATGCGCCGTGAATCGATGTTTTGGGTGCCATGCCCCATTCCTCCGCCTTTTATAGTTATCATTAAATTGTCCGGGAAAACGCCGCCCGGCTCAAGTGATCACAGTCATAAGTCGGGCTTGACTTAACGTTTTTGCACGTGTCTTCTGCCTCGACTTTGAGCAAATTTGGGTCTTTATCCGCAGCTTCGTTTATAATCGCAAGATGGGTAAGAAAAAAACAAAAAAAGGCGATACGTCCAATACGATAGTTCTGAACAAGAAAGCGCGCCACGATTATATTCTGGAAGAACGTTTAGAGGCGGGGATAGCCCTTGAAGGTTGGGAAGTAAAAAGCCTGCGTGAAGGTCGAGTTCAGATCAGGGACAGTTATATTCAACTAAAAGACAACGAAGCCTATTTGGTGGGTACGGTGATCACGCCGTTGCCAACAGCATCGACCCATATCACCCCCAGTCCACAACGACATCGCAAGTTACTTTTACATCGCCAGGAATTGAATAAACTGGTTGGTGCAGTAGAACGTAAAGGTTACTCCCTGATCCCAACGGCAATGTACTGGAAACGAGGCCGCGCCAAGGTCGAGATCGCCCTGGCCAAAGGTAAAAAGCTGCATGACAAACGTGCGAGCGAGAAATCACGCGACTGGCAACGCGATAAACAGCGCATTATGAAATCCAGTTGAACCTTTCATTGAAATTGCCCCTCTAAGGCTATACATTAACAATTAGTACTCGAAACCTACATACAAGGTTTCAAACCATTTCTGGGGGCGACCTGGCTTCGACGCGGGTTACAAAACCGGAGGTGCATGCCGAGGTGCAAATTCCTCGTAAATCTGTTTGCAAACTATTTAGTTGCCAACGACGACAACTACGCTTTAGCTGCTTAATAACCAGCGTAAAGCCCTCGGCCTGATGTGTGCTTGTACGCTCAGATAACCGGGGTCATCCCATACAAGATCGCGATGAAGCTGTTTTCGGGGTGGATTCGTTAAACTCTTACCGGAATCGCTGTCGGTGTTCCCCGCCTGTTGGGCAACTGCCAGTTAAATCAAAGAACAGGATAAGCATGTAGAGCCGATGGCAGAGGACTTACGGACGCGGGTTCGATTCCCGCCGCCTCCACCAAAATCAAAACAGGGTTGTATCAAAAGATACAACCCTGTTTTGGTTTTGTGGTTGTGTGAACTTTTGAACACGCGCAGCGGGTTGCCTCGAACCATCGAAGATGGTTGAGGTACACATAATGAACCCGAAGGGTTCTATGTGTGAGATTCCCGCCGTACTTAGTAGACGACTTCGTGTTAATTCAATTAATGACTAACGGCGATCTTCTCTTGCACTTCAAGAAAGCCTCGCTCCAACATCATCTTCCAAACTTGCTTAAAGGTAACATCTTTATGTGCGCCAGGAATTTTAACCACGTGTTTGGCTGAAATATTCTGCGCGAGCAGGTCGTGCCCTGCTAATCGATCATTATCGCCATAACCAAGAAAAATTTTATTCTTAAATTTGTTATCGGTGGTGACCTCTTTTAGGCGTTGCCATAGAATATACTTCCAGTCTCCGCGCTTATTGTCACTTATCTGCCATACTGATAAGCCACCAGCTGAACGTATTTCGTCATGTACATCCTCATCTGCGAGATAAGGGGCAATCAGATAGATGCGATCAACGTCATCTGGAAACTTTTCACTGTAGAGGATTGATCCCATACCGCCCATTGAAATACCAAGTAAGGAAATAGTTTCATAGCCCTGCTTTTTGGCCGGCTCGATGACATCTTCGTGCAATCTTGGTATTAATTGCTGTTGCATGTAGTAACCGAAGTGCGCGTAGGGGGCAATAAAGTCAGCATCGACATTGTGCTCACGTGCCAGCTCAACCCACTGGTGATCTTGAAAATAACTTGCCGGTGCCCTCCTGCCACTGAGCAACACAATTAGGTGTTTTGATGGTTTTCCAGCACTGCGAAAGTCAGTGGTTGGGATAGGTACAGATATGGGTGGACTGCAGCCAAGTAAGGAGACAGCCAATATTAGAGGTAGAATTAGCTTCATGATGGTGATTCCATGTTTAAAACTATGAACCGATCAGCATATCTGACCACTTTTTTCTATATAGTTTCATACTCAAGAACCGATATAACTACAATAAGCTATAAATATGACAAGATAATATGTAAGGAGATCTATATGTCGTTCAGCAGACTCACCCTCATCGCCTTTTGCGCCAGTGTTTTTGCCTTTGCAGGCTGTGGTGGTGGCGACCCAGTACAGAATTTTAATAACTCCCCGATTGTTGCCTCAGGGGCGAAAAAGAACATGCAAGATGTTAAACGTGGCATCATATTGGCCGGTTCAAGGATTGGCTGGCAAATGCAACAGGTAAAACCAGGTACTATGTATGCCACTATCTTCAAGCGTGGCAGCATGGCAAAAGTTGAGATTAATTATACGGCCGATACCTACAGCATCACTTATAAAGACAGTAGCAACCTTAAATACGATGGCAACGTAATTCATGGTACTTACAATAAGTGGGTAACTCACTTGCATCGAAACATTCGCGATACACTCTCGAAGATGTAAACGATTATACGATCACCACTAAAAAGGGAGCCGAAGGCTCCCTTTTTTATGATTACTGTAAATACTATGTGCCGACCTTATATAACCCCATGTTTTTAAAAGAAGAAAATGGGAATTGGGAGTATTAGGTGACACTTACTCACGAATCATGATCTTGTGTATCGAACGGATGTTGCGAACCCATGGCGACCACTTTCTGAGGTCTTGTGGCAGGTTAGAGATGGCTGCTTTCGCCTCATTGACAGATGGATATGCGCCATAGACAAGCGCGTACCAGCGCTCTCCCTGCCTCATGGAGCTGTAATACCCCGCCTCACCTTGTAGTTTGTTCTCATTAAAATATTTCTGGATAAGTGCCTGGTTGGTACTGCTGGCTAGCTGCAAGGTGTAATGCGCCGGGTTTTGCGCTGACACCCACCCTTGGGGGGTTGTGATGAGCTGCTGGACGGCCGCACGTTGACGACTAGGGTTAACACTCTTTGCATTGAGGCGTTGGTAGGCCTGGGCCATCCCCTGTCGGGCAGCCATGCTGAGCCAATAACGGGCAAGATTCTTGTCCTGGCCTACGCCGCTGCCATTTTCATATAGCAGTGATAGATTATATTGAGCATTAACATCACCGTCATTGGCGAGCTCCTGCCATAACTGGGCTGCTGCTTGAAAGTCACCCCGGTTGTGGGCAGCGAGAGCACTCGCACTATCGGCTAGCAATGGCTTAGACATAAGGAGCCAACCGAGCAGAAAAGCTAATAAAGTAAACGCCTGCCATTTTGAAGACGATTTCAACGTTAGTAGAGTGAAGGATTGATACATATTGGTAAAGAGAGGCTCGGGGTATCCCTTACTGTTGGCAGTTCTCTATTATGTTATCTTTGTAGTTTAGACGAGAACATGTCGAAAGCCAGTCATGTAAAAGCAAATTCCCCTGGCGCTTCTCATCCGGTACAAACATATTCTCATTAGGATATGAATATTTATACTGAAGCCTTTCCCGGCCTTGATAGCTGAGCACTTCTGCCAAATTGGCATCATGATAAACTCTTACATCAAACACAATATCAGGCAGGTGTGTCGTCTTGCTCACGAACAATTGGTGGATTTTTACCAGTGAGGTATAACGCGTAGTCTCGATGATACTGAGTTCAACGGGACAAGCTCCAAGCTCAAAGCCCGCCACTCCATTCTGCAGCAGCTGTGTCTCTTCCAGTATCTCAGATAACAGAAAATAGTTGCGCTCAAAATACCACATTGGATTTTTGCTACGGTTTTCTTTTATCGAGTGCGTCATTATGTTTTTTAGTGTCTAAATCTTAATATTTAAAGTCGGCAATTGATTGGATAACTTGAACCATAACAATATTTTTCCACGCCTAAAATTAAAATACTAGCCTTGACAAACACGGAATGGTCGAACACAAAAATGAACGAAAAAAGGCCACAATACGGGAGTATTGTGGCCTCTAATTGTTACGAACCGAATTAGGACTAGTGGAAAATAGGCTCTAATCGCGATAAGTCGTTAATAACTTTCCATGTACCTTCACCGGTCTGAACACGTAATTCCCACGCCTCCAGGCGATCGAGATATTCACGAGGATCTATATTGTCCGAGCGTAGTTTTGTCACGTTGACAGCGATCACCTGAAAACCTGTGAGCTGCAAAGGTACGTCACGAATAAAACCCTTTTGGAGTTCCTCTTTTAAGTCCGAGAATATCAAAACGGTTTTTTTCTTTGTCCCTGCTTCATTCAGATATTCAATAGCCTGTAACAGACCACCTGTAATATCAGTATAAGCACTCGGTTTTGCCGACTTAATAAATTTATCGATTTCATCTCTGAACTTACGTTTCTGTTTGTTCGTCATACTGGGTCGATCATCGAAAAATTGCTTATAGACAATATCCTTTTCACTAAAACTACCTGTATCGACTCTTGCGACCGCAAAGGTGTCACCAGGATTAAGTTTTGAAAGTGTGAAATTAATAATTTTCTGAGCCTGTAAAAGCTCTTTAGTATAGGTGCCTGAAGTGTCAACCAACATATAAACACCATGATTATTGGGTCCTGTACTTTCTGCCGAACAACTCAGCATTAAAAAGGCAAAACCGATTATAATGAATTTTCTAAATCCCATTATTTACTCCATTTTAAATTGGAGAAGATACATCTATTTCAGCATCTTCTTTAGGGTGTTTATTTTTTATGGTTCGCTCAAGCCAAAGCGGTGCGAAGATTACAAGATCGTAAACCTGCACCAGCGAATTTGAAAAAAACCGCATTATATTTCCGAGCACACGCAAAAACCAGGCGATGACTCTTAACGTACCCACCCCGATCAAACCAAAGACAGTGCGCATTGCATGCACAAAGGTTTCAAGTGGAATCGCGACAAACATTAGCGCAAAGGGTAAAACAAATCCCATACCCATTTGTGCTACCGTCGTAATCCAGAGATAACTATTAGTCGCATCGGCATAGCCACCTTCAGTCGTGCCGGTTAATGCAGCCGTCACTTTAGAGTCGTCTTCCATTAACATCTCACGCATAAAGGCCAGCCCCGCTTCTACCAAGGCGAGAAACAATAGTATCCCGAAAAATACCCAGACCAAACGTAAACGAACCTTATCGTTTAAAGCGCCGATCACCGGAAACAAACGGGTAATACGCAACGTTTCCATTAAGAACAGGCCCATGGCTAACTCAACCAGGATGATGACCATGGCAGCGATGTTGTTAATAGCAAAGCCCATAATCTGACTAGTACCCCCGACCATCTCGGCCATGGGTCGCGCAATCAAGTTAAAGTTAATAAAGGCACCGCCAATCGCAATCGCTAAAACCAATAACGAAATAAAGAATTGTGTTAAAGACGATGAAGACAGGGCTCTAACTGATCGATCCGTTTTTTTAATGATCCCTTCATACTCTTGCATATGGCGATCGATTGTCTGTGAGCGTGATAACAGGCTAGTGACATTTTTATCCACTTGCCCTAATACGCTCTTGACCTTACGCCAATGCGGCATCATATTTTTCAAGTGATCGTGTCGTTTGTGACTGGACTTACGATACTCTTCAATCGCCTGAGTATTCGCTTTCACCATTGAGCTATGAATATCTTCAAGAATACTGGCGACCATTGGATCCTTGCCTGGAATCTTGGCAACCGCATCGACCGCTTTGACCCAGCCAGGTGGTTCAGGTGGGACTTCGGTGCTTTCCTTGTAGTCATCATCAATGACTGTGATCTCTTCGCTTAATTTGCGGTGCAGAGCGGGGTACTCAGACAGGTCTCGCCGCACAGTCGCATCAACACGGTCAAACTCACGTTCGATAACGCGCTCAACGGCTTCACGCCCCTGTTCCAGGAGCACCTCTCGGTTGCGTTCATTCAAACGCGATTCTGCACCCATCACCGCACGCGCAGACAAGCGCATAGCATTATGAAAAACCCGGCTGAATGACAGAATTGCCAGGTGAGCAGGAGAACGGGCAAAGTACATCACGGCCACAATAACAATGAACCAGATGAAACCTGCCAGCACTGGGTTGGGTACTATTAAAAAAACATCATTAAAGCTCATGTACAACCTCCTTCATTAAGGCATATCAATTCCCCCTGCCTAACAGGAATACTAAGGCTGCTCAGGGCAATACAACTGCCTAGCAGTTCACAGAACGTAGGCAATGACGCTAAAAAGATTACATATATATAGAATAAGCTGGATTTAAGCTTACACCAGCCGAAATTGGCTGTATTTTAGCCAGCTTCTTGTGTTTCTGGTTCTATGAACTCATGCAGGCTGCTTCGCATCCTGACATGGGCCTGGCTCATTAATTGACTGACCCGCGATTCACTTACCCCGAGCACGCTACCGATTTCTTTTAGATTTAACTCTTCGTCGTAATACAAACTAATAATTAACTGTTCTCTGTCTGGCAAAAGCTTGATGGCATCGGCCAGATATTGTTTAAACTCATCCCGTTGAATACCTTTCAATGGGCCTTGCTGCTTTTCGTCTGAAACGCCATCACAATAATTTTGATCATCATATTCCACATCCGCAAAGTTCAGTACCCGGCATGTATTGGTCTCCAACACCATTTGATGATACTCATCCACAGAGATACCCATGAGCTTAGCAACTTCTGTTGGTCTCGCATCTCGCCCGGTTCGGGATTCAATCTTGTTGACCGCCGCGACCATATCTCGCGACTTGCGATGCACCGATTTTGGTGCCCAATCGTTACGACGCAGTTCATCCAGCATCGAACCACGTATCCGGATTGAGGCATAGGTTTCAAAACTCGCCCCCTGGCTGGGATCATAGTGTGAGGCTGCATCCATCAAACCAATCAGACCAGCCTGAATCAGATCGTCGATTAAGACACTGGCCGGCAAGCGGGCCGAGAGGTGATAGGCAAGACGGTGTACCAACTTGGCATGTTGGTCCACAAGAGCATCCATTTCACTCTTTTCGGCTGTTGTGTAGGTCTTCGCTTTAATCTTCACAGTCCTGTAATAACGGTGATCCAGGTAGGATTATGCAAATTTCGATCCTGGGAGCCCATCAAACCCGGCTAGGAACGTGACAGGGTAATGAGCTTGCCCGCGATACTAGCCAGGGGCAATTCTGTGCCAATAGCACCACATTTCACCGCCTCACCAGGCATACCCCAAACCACACTGCTAGCCTCATCCTGAGCAATGGTGGGCGCTCCAGCCTCTTTCATCTCTAGCATCCCTTTCGCGCCATCGTCTCCCATACCGGTTAAAATAACGCCAATGGCATTGGGGCCTACACTTTGGGCCACCGAACGGAACAGCACATCAACACTGGGTTTATGACGGCTGACGGCCGGACCGTCATTTAATCGACAGTAGTAGCGGGCACCACTGCGTTCGACCAGCAGGTGCTGATCGCCTGGAGCAATATAGACGTGACCAGGCACAATCTGCTGACCATCCTCAGCTTCATAGACAGTCATGGCAGAGACCGTATCCATGCGTTGTGCAAATGAGGTACTGAATTTAGGCGGGATGTGCTGGGTAATCACAATGCCCGGTGCATCGGCAGGCATATACTCAAGCACCTCGCGGATGGCCTCTGTACCACCGGTTGAAGCCCCAATCGCAATAATTTTATCCGTCGTTTTGAGTTTAGTTGAACTAGGTGCTGAGCGTTTTTCCAATACTGCATCTGCGGTTCTTTTTACATCCTTATCTTTATTGCGCACACGATCGGTGATCGCCGTAACCTTTGCCTTTGAGGCAATCTTGACTTTAGTTGCAATCTCTTCAGCATAGTTTTGTAACTGTTCTCGTATATCAAGATTAGGTTTAGTTACAAAATCAATCGCACCTAATTCCATTGCTTCAAAGGTAACATCCGCTCCCTTCTCGGTTAAGGTCGATACCATAACCACAGGCATTGGTCGCAGGCGCATAAGATTGCGTAAAAAAGTGATGCCGTCCATGCGCGGCATTTCTACATCCAGCGTCAAGACATCCGGATTGAGTTGCTTAATCTTATCGCGTGCAATGATTGGGTCTTGTGCCGCACCTACGACTTCAATTTCAGGATCTTTATTTAGCAATTCAGTCAGCATCTGTCGAATCAGAGCTGAATCATCAATTACGAGTACTTTTATCTTATCCATGTTAATCAAACAACTCTATGTCACCAGTAGATGGAGTTTCTTTAATTGTTTCAAGGTAACCTTGCTCACGTTGCACAATAGTTTCGTTGTGTAATTTTCGAAGTTTCTTGACCTGAACTTTACCGGAGATCGGATCGTACACAACTTTGCGAGGATAAATATCACCCATATCTTCTGCTGTAATTCTAAATCCTTCCATCTGCACATAGTCACGGGCAAAGGCAATATTCCTGTTGCCAACATCAGCCTGGTGCATATGTGCAATCACTTTGCCACCACCAAATAACTTTATTTCTAGCGCCTCACGACGACCGCCATTCTTCAAAATATCATTAATCAATTTTTCCATTGCAAAATTGCCATATCGAGTCGCCTCAGAGTTAAAGCTGGAACTGTTCATATCTGCACTTGCTGGCAACATAAAGTGATTCATACCGCCGATCGCCATCGCTGGATCACGAATGCACGCCGACACACAGGAACCTAGTACCGTGACAATTAATTCATTATTTGTTGTAACATAATATTCGCCGGGCAGAATCTTGGCCGCATAGATTTCTCGCTGTCGATCCCAATAACGACTTATCTCTGAAAACCCCCGTAAGGCCCGAGGTGGTGGAGGCAAATCCTTTTGTTGGATTAGTCCAGTCATCTTATTTAACTTTACTATAGATTGTTTTACCCAATAATTTGAAACGATCGCTTACTTTATGCAGAGACTCTGAGTGTCCTACAATCAAATAGCCATCATCCGCTAAATAATCTGCGTAGCGGTCAAATAATTCACGCTGTGTGTCCTTGTTAAAATAGATGACTACATTTCTGCAGAATATAAAATCAAACTGGCCTTTCATGGGCCACTCATGTAACAAGTTCAGTTGCTTAAAGGTAATTAGATCCTGCAGGTTTTGTGAAACGCGCACCTTATCTGACAGATCATTGCGTCCCTTTTTAAACCACTTGTTTAATCGGCCCTTATCAATGCCGTTAACGCGATCTTGGGTATAAACACCTGCTTTACCTTTTGCGACCACGTTGGAATCAAGATCGGTTGCCAGGATTTTTACATCCCAGTTTTTAATATTGGGAATGGCTTCGTTAAGGGTAATTGCCAGCGTGTACGGCTCTTCACCCGTTGAACAGCCAGCAGACCAGATACGAAGACGCTTGTTTGGCCGACGTTTTAATAAATCTGGAATACCCTTTTTTAGCAAAAAATCAAAATGATGTGGTTCTCTGAAAAAGGAAGTCAGATTGGTTGTTAAGGCATTGGTAAATTCAATCAGCTCGTCACTATTGGATTTATCTTCAAGAACTGACAGGTAACTCTGAAAAGAAGAAATATCTAATTGCCGCAAACGACGCGCAAGACGGCCATATACCATATCGACCTTATGGTCGGAGAGTACTATCCCTGTACGCTCTCCAACCAGGTCTCGTATGTATTCAAAGTCCTTATGTGTGAATGCGAATTCACGTTCGTATACAGATGACATACTGCGTCTCTTTTTTGTTTAGAACTCATCCCACTCACTATCGCTTGCCCCAGGTGCCTGCTGCTTTGGTGCCGCCGCGGGGCGACTAGCACGTCGTGCGGCTGGTGCAGCCTGATGGTGCGGTGCTGCCGTAGGAGCCGCAGTAAATTGCGCACCCTCGCCTAGGTTGAAGAATTCCATCAAACGCATCATACCCTTGGCCTGTTCTTCCATTGACTCACTAGCCGATGCCGCTTCTTCTACCAGCGCAGCATTTTGTTGAGTCATCTCATCCATTTGCATCACAGCCTTATTGACTTGTTCAATACCGGATGATTGTTCCTGGCCGGCCGCTGCAATCTCGGCGATGATGTCACTCACCTTCTTAACTGCATTCACAATTTCAGCCAGTGTCTCACCAGACTCGTCAACCAACTTGGACCCCTCATCAACCTTCTCAACACTATCGTTGATAAGTGATTTGATTTCCTTCGCGGCACCTGCACTACGTTGTGCCAGATTGCGTACTTCACCTGCAACAACCGCAAAGCCTCGTCCCTGTTCACCTGCGCGAGCCGCTTCTACCGCCGCGTTTAAAGCTAACAGGTTAGTCTGGAAGGCAATCTCGTCGATAACACTGATGATGTCAGAGATCTTCTTACTACTGGTGTTAATCTCACCCATCGCGGTGACAGCATTTGAAACAACGTCACCACCTTTTTCAGCCTGTTCACGAGCAGCTGAGGCAAGTTGATTAGCTTGTCGTGCATTATCTGCATTTTGTTTAACGGTACTAGTCATCTCTTCCATGCTGGATGCGGTCTCTTCAAGTGAGGATGCCTGCTCTTCTGTACGTTGGCTTAAATCAGTATTACCTTGAGAAATCTCACTCGCTGCAGAAGAAATACTACCTGATGAATTACGAATATCATTCACCATTTTAAACAGATTATTGATACTCTCATTAACAGCATCGCGTAATTCTGCAAATTCGCCATGGTATTCACCGGCCATTGTTTGAGTCAGGTCACCCTTCGACAAAGAAACCATAACGCGTTTATTTTCTTGAATTGGCGCCACAACTGCATCCATCAGGTTATTAATGCCCGTACCCAGGTTCTTCATAAAGCCAGAATAATCCTCAGAATCGATACGCGCACTAAGCTCACCCATACTCGCCGAATCAATTAGTGCTTCGATTTGACGCTCAGCATCTTTCTGTTCAGTGATATCACTCCACTGTACCATGTTACCCATATACTCACCGTTCGGACCAGTGATCATGGTTGCGTTAACTCTAAACTCAAGATCGCCAACTTTGATTTCTGCGGTCGCAGGTAGTCGGGACTTATCAGACAACAATGCACGTTGATGAGCAGGGTTCTTGTGGAAACCATCAATACATGTTCCAATCAAGTTATTCACATCCAGACCTGGCCAGATCTGACGTAGCTCAGTTTGACGATTTGCCAACATTTGAATAACAGCCGGATTTGCATAAGTGATGTTCAAATCTTCATCACAGAGCATCAAGTTTGCTTCCGCACCATCGACTGCCGACATTAAACGAGCAACTTCATTCTCTTTCTTACGCGTTTCAGTAACGTCAGACCATTCGAGAGCATTTCCAACATACTCACCTTGTGCATCCATAATTGCTGTTACATTGATGCGGAAAATGAGAGGGCCAACATGAATATCGGTTGAATACGGTAGATTGGCTGGATTACCTAACAGCTGACGCTGGTGCGCGGGGTTTTTATGGAACATGTCAATGCAAGAACCAATTAATTTATTAGAATCAAATCCAGGATAAATCGAGCGTAGCTCTGCCTCATTATCGCGCAATATTTTAAGCGTAGCATCATTGGCATAAGTAACATTGAGATCACGATCAATCATCATGATTGCCGTCATCGCACCATCAACTGTACCTTGTAACCTGACAACTTCTGATTCTTTCTCTTTCGCTTCAGTTATATCCGACCACTCCAACGTATTACCAATATAATTATTGTTATCATCAACCATCGCAGTCACGTTTAGTCTAAAGTTAAGCGGACCTACCTCGATATCTGTTGAATATGGGAGGTTAGCCGGATTGCTTAGCAATTGGCGTTGATGCGATGGATTACGATGGAACGTATCGATACACGAACCAATTAGGTTGTCTACGTTAAAACCTGGGAATACCGTTCGCATCGTGTCCTGGTGTTTGGTCAACATATCAACCGTTGATTTGTTCGCATAGGTGATATTAAAGTCACGATCAATCATCATGATTGCCGTCATCGCGCCATCGACAGCAGAGCGCATGCGTGTTAGTTCAGCATCCTCCGATTCACTCATTCCTGCTACTTCTTCCAAATTTGCTGCCATGGTATTACCCTCCGATTTTCCGTATGCGCTCAGCATAACCTCTGCAATTGTTCCTAAAGCATGACTCCAGGCCTCATGGACTTCTTTAGTCCAGGCCCTGCCTGCCAATTCTTTCATTACATCCATTAATGTAGTAGCGACTGCTCCGTAATGTGCTTCAATCGCACCATATCCCTCATGTCTCGCTCCCATTTCTGTTAATGCTTTTGACAACACATCAACGTTGTTGAGGTTGGAGACAACCAGTGACAAAGCTGCGATTAACTTTTTTTGCTGCTTTGCAGGTGTTGTATTCTTGAATAAAGGTTTAACGTCTGGGTGACGCTTAAACAATTCTTCATAAAATCTGGCTACCAGCTTATCTGCTTGTGGAGCAAGAAGATTAAAACTTTTTTCAAGTGCTGGTACATTCAAGCCAAGCGGATGATCATTCGTTGCACTTTTGGCACCCCCCCTTTTTGCTGCTGAACCTCGTGCCATGGTTTTCTCCTTTCCGCTTTTTTTCTTTGCGCTAGGCTTGCTGGTTTCTTTATTACCGTCACCATCCTCATCCATCCAGGATAATGGGTCAAAACCGAGTTTACTTTCAGATCGTTTAGCCATCTTTAATTCCTTGACTATCCCTTGGTTGTCCAGGCCATACAGGCCAATACTTCAGTCAGAAAATCAACATCACGATGATGTGTTTTTGCTTTTTCCTGAGTTGTCTTGGTTGCGTCAATCTGGACTTGCTTAATAATTTTTTCATCACTCATCATTATCATTCCACTTAATGCATTGCTTTGCCTTTCAGAATATCCTTAGCCAACTCTTTATAGTCCTTGGCGCCATTACTACTTGCCTGGTACTCAAATATTGTTTGCCCAAAACCCGGGCTCTCTGCCAGTGCGACAGCCTCACGAATAGCAGTTCGATAAACACGTTTCGGAAAGTAAGACATAATTTTGTCGCGAACATCTTTCGCTAAACGTCGTCTTTCCTGGAACCGTGTCAACACAACCCACTTTTCCGTATTCAAATTAAGCGATGACTCAATGTGCTGAAAAATCCCCATCAATCTGGCTAACCCTTGCAACGCGAAAAAATCACCCGACACCGGTATCAAGACTTCTTTTGCCGCCAACAGTGCATTCATACCAAGAATGCCTGAAGAGGGTGGGCAATCAATTAAGATGTAGTCATACTCATCTGCAACACTCTCTAGTGAATCTCGTAATAACCAACCTCGCTTTGAACCACCATCGGTTAAGTGCTCTAACTCACCCAAACGATCACCTGCAGGTATTAGATCCATGTTATCTCGCGCTAACACAATCACTTCATCTGCGGACTTCTCCCCTAACATGAGTTCCGCCATTCCTGGTTGTGGGCGACGAACCAGGCCAAATCCTGCTGTTAAATGCGCCTGAGGATCAAGATCAATCGCTAACACGCGCTGGCCTGTTTGTGCCAAAGCATGTGATAAGTTCATTGTGGTCGTTGTCTTGCCTACGCCACCTTTTTGATTCATCACCGCGATCATTCGCATTTCCTTAAGATCCGTAGTTACCAGTTCCGTGTTTACCAAATCCCAGCGTTACTGGATTCTGTTTTAATGTGTCGCACTATCTATATTTGATAACTCATCTGAGTTACACATATGATCGATATCGAGCACAATGACCATCTTTTCATTGACTGTCGCCAGGCCTTTGACAAAATCAGTATCTACGGCTGAACCAAAATCTGGCGAAGGTTTAATCTCTTCATCAGGCATGTTGTAGACATCAGAAACACCATCAACAACTATGCCCATAATTCTGCTTTTATCATCACTTTCCACTTTTAATACAATGACAACCGTCGTTGGACCATATTCAAGTTCTTCCAGGCTAAAGCGCACACGCATATCGATGATCGGTACAATAGTACCTCTCAGATTTATAACACCGCGAATATATTCTGGTGTGTTTGGTATTTGTGTAACCGTATCCCAACCTTTTATTTCCTGGACGCGCAGGATATCAACACCATATTCTTCACCAGCAAGAAGAAAGGTTAAATATTGCTGCTGTGACTCATCTACATCAGTCATAATATTTGTGTTACCTACTGTTTGTGCTATGTCAGTCATTTAATTCTCCTCAAGCCGCCTCGATACCACCATCGATCACGGATAAATCCGGTACGCCCGCTATTTTATTAAGTAACACAAGGCCACTTATATCCAGGATAAGTGCTACTGTTCCATCGCCAAGTATGGTAGCCCCAGAAATACCTTCGACTTTCTTAAAGTTCGTTTCCAGACTCTTGATAACGACCTGTTGCTGACCTTGTAAATCGTCAACATATAGCGCCATTTTCTGACCATCTGCTTCGACAACGACCAATAGACCATCATCTAAAGTTGTTGACAGTGGTGTATTACCAAACATGTGATATAGCCTAACGACTGGGATATACTCTTCACGTAATTTATAAACTTCACCACGACCGTTAATCAAATTAACATCAGCTTGTTTAACCTGAATTGATTCAACGATTGATACGAGTGGTACGATATATGTCTCTTTGCCAACCGTGACGAGTTGACCATCGAGAATAGCGAGTGTTAAAGGCAAGCGAATAGAAAAAGTAGAACCTTTACCAGGTACAGATTTAACATCGACTGCTCCACCCAGGGAACGGATGTTCTTGCGTACTACATCCATACCCACACCACGACCAGATATATCGCTAACTTCATCAGCAGTTGATAACCCAGGATGGAATACCAGATCATCGATTTGCTCATCTGTTAACTGATCACTCCCTGAGACCAGGCCACTCTTGATAGCCTTATTTAATATTTTTTCGCGATTAAGGCCGGCGCCATCGTCTGTTATTTCAATAACAATGTTTCCGCCCTGGTGATATGCATTTAAATGGACGACACCCCTTTCTGACTTGCCATTTTCTTTTCGCACATCAGGCATTTCAATCCCGTGATCAATTGAATTTCTAACCAGGTGAACTAGCGGGTCGCCAATTTTCTCCATCACAGTTTTATCAAGCTCAGTACCCTCACCTGACATTTTCAGTTCTATTTGCTTATCAAGTTTTCCACTTAGGTCATGGACAAGTCTCGGGAAACGCTGAAAGACAAAGCTTATTGGCAACATGCGAATGCGCATCACCGATTCCTGTAGCTCTCGGGTATAACGTTCTAGTTGACCCAGTCCATCACGTAATTTTTCAATATGTTCAGGGGTAAATTCTTCGGCCTCACCAAACTGTCCAAGCATGGATTGAGTTATAACTAACTCACCGACGGTATTGATCAGCTCATCAACTTTATCTATAGAAACACGAATTGAAGCCGATTCAGATGAGGCTTTGCGTCGATCGCCTGAACGACGATCACTACTACTCCTGCGCTCTGTAGTAGCAGGTGCTGCTTCCGGTTGCTTATCAAAATCTGTTGCTGGTGCAGATTTAATTGGTTGAAGTTCAAGATCGCATTCGTCATCAACCCATTCAAAGATTTCTCTTATTTGCTCTTCTGTTACGTCGCCGGACAAATGAATATTCCAGCTCATATGGCTTTCTTCAGGATCAAGCTCGCTAAAATCGGGAATATTTTCTACGTTCGCAGTCAATTCCATTTCACCCAGCTCAGCCAGTTCGCGTAACATGCGTACCGTATCATTCCCGGTTTTCAACATATTGATATGCGGGCTGAAACTAATTTTCCATCCTGTATTCTTTTCTTCGCTTTGCTGTACTTGATCAGTGGTTTGAGCATCTGTAGTACCTGAAGCAACTGCATCACCACCATTGGCCAACAAGACATCTAATTCTTTTTGCGACTCACCAATGCTTTGACTATCTAGATCTTCTTCCTCTCGAAGCGCTGTTAACATTCCTCTTAGTACATCAACTGAACGTAATAGAACATCAACACTTTCCTGGGTGACCTGCCGACGCCCATCGCGCATCTCATCCAACAAAGTTTCCATGACATGGGTATATTCAGCAACTGCAGTTAGACCAAAGGTACCACTACCACCTTTAATCGAATGTGCTGCACGGAAAATGGTATTAATGGTTTCTTCGTCTGCTGCACCCACATCAAGGTTTAACAGCTCCGACTCCATGATATCCAGACCTTCAAAACTTTCTTCATAGAAAGTCTGTAGAAACTGAGTCATATCAATGGTCATAGACTATTTTTCCCTAAATTATTCTTAGCCAACTACTTTCTTAACCGTTGCAAGTAGCTGATCTGGATTAAATGGTTTAACTATCCAGCCAGTTGCACCTGCTGATTTTCCTTCCTGCTTCTTATCAGAAGTACTTTCAGTCGTCAGCATGAGTATGGGGGTAAACTTATAATCAGCTAAGGTTCGGAGTTCCTTGATTAAGGTAATGCCATCCATGACAGGCATATTTACGTCAGAGATAACAAGATTAAACTTTCCACCTTTTGCCTTATCCAACGCTTGCTGACCATCTGCAGCCTCTTCCACATCATAACCAGCACCTTTGAGAGTAAAGGTCACCATTTGTCGCATGGATGCCGAATCGTCAACTGCTAATATTTTTACTGCCATGTTTAACTCCTTGTACTCTGGGTTTCGTTACTACCGGGGTTTGCTTCCCGGTCTACTTTACCCAAAGTTCCGTCACAAAATTTTTAAGATTTCCCACTAGGATTTCTTGCTAACACTTAATTGAGGTGTAGTTCTTCACTGACACCCAGCAAGGAAGCAGCACTTAACAAAGAATCAGAGGTATCCTTCCAACTGATTTCTTTCTGCTCCTGTTCAGCCTGACGAAATAATGCCACAAGCATTTGAATACCTGCGCCATCAATTCGCTGTAGTTGTCCTGCTGATAATTCAATGTTTTTTTGATTCTCTAGCACATCTCGGAATTCAGCTTGTCTCTCTGTTACCACCGAAATATCTAGTACATCGCCGCATCTCACTACTTCGCTCGCCATGCCCCGCATTTCTCCTGCGTCATCCTCAGGTTGCTCCCGTTTCTTATTAAAAAACTTTCCAATTAGGGCCCGAGGTTTTTTATCCAAAAGTTCCTATGTGGTAGATATCGACTGCATCTAAGTTCGCTTTAGGATTTTCATAGATAATTCCTCAGCTTGGAGTCTTGCGACAACTGAAGAAAAATAGATTGGATTTTTACACTTAAAATTTGTTGAATTACTACGCATAGACATCAAGCATGCTTATCTCACCACTTTTCTTAAGGTCATTAGCGTCCTGTTTGTCACTAAGTGTTTCCTGTTCAACATCATGTCCGACATCACCTGAAGTTTGTTCGGTTGATTCTTCACCACCTTGTGACTGTCCTTGTGCCAACGACTGATGAGAAACATTAACATCTCCTAATGTAAGACCATTTTCTTCAAGCATCTCACGCAGGCGAGGAATAGCAGCATCCAATGCTTCTTTCACCTGACTATGGGGAGTGCTGAAATTAACATTTGCCTGGTCACCTTGAATCTGAATTTTCACATCGAGCATGCCTAACTCGGGTGGATTGAGCCTTATCTCTGCCTGTTGTAGGCCTCTTGAAATCATTACATTAAGTCGATCGCCGATCTGTTCGTTCCAATGGGGTTGTTGTAGAGTCGCGGTCATGGGCTCCATGCCCCGGCTTGCTGTTGCGATACCACTGGATGATTCCAATCCAGCCATGGGCGTAGAAAGCAGTTGAGAAAAACCGATTGGTGTTGTTGATTTCGGTACGCTCAATTCATCACCAGGCTTGGTCTGCGCTACCATCTCCGATAGGATTTCTAACTGCTTAGCTGCTTCGGTAGTATTTTGATTAGTCAGAGCGACATTTGATACCAACAGAGGATTTTGTATGGATTGTTGCATGCCCTCTTGCAGCTGTGCCTGTGATTGCTGGATAGCTGGCGTTAGACCTGAAGCAAGCTGTGGTGGTGTTGCAATGAATTGCTTACCATCTCCGGTAAATGAAATAGCCGCGGCACCATTTGGATCCGATTGTGCAATAAACCCGTTAATAGACATAGAAGGCAAATGAGGCGGCAAGGCATTGCCGGTTTGTCCGTTGTTAAGTGTTGCGATTCCCGTCTGAGCAGAATCGGTCAATGTCGGTAATGGTGAAAAGGGGTTTTCCAGATACAGGAGCGCTGACATATCAGTCTCATCAACGGCCGTAGCTGCAGGATCAAAGCTTGCAAAAAGCTTTGGAAATGCTTCTCCTTCGGGACTTTGTGGCAGCTCCGCCGGCATTAAGGGATTATTTGGGTCAGGATTAACATCAGTGGGCAAACTATTACCCAACATCGCTGGTACAGGATCAGACATATCACTCTCTCACATTGCAGTTTTCTACATGTGAAATTGCAACGACCGTGCCAGATTATTACCTCATCCAGATTAGTAATTACTGCTTAAGGGTATGGGTACGGTCATCCTGTTCTTTTTGTTCGCGTCGATCCTTTTCCTTTGTTTCCTTGGCGGTAAATTGCTCGATAGTTTTATCGTAAATTCGCGTTGTCCGGTGCTTGTCCTGCCAGACTTCTTTCTTTTGTGATTGATCTGTTTCGGCAGCAAACAGCGTCTGCTTTTGTTGTTCGATAGCCACATCCAGTTGCGCAATAAAGTTTTGATACGACTGAATAGCAGCACCGCTAATTCCTGCTGCACCTGTTGCATAAAATTGCTTGGTATACTCTTCACGGAATTGTTTGAGTTCTGCGAGGCGAGACTTTTGCGCATCGACATTGCTGACAGACTTTCCTAGCGACTGTGCAGCCAGCTCTTCATACTTGCCTGCTAGCTTTTGCAGAACTTTAAAACGCTCTGACTTACGCTTGGCCATGATTCACCATCTCCATTTGTGAATTAGAATCCGCCTCAGCCTGGCGAGTCGCTTCATGCCTCTGAAAAAGTTCTAGTAAGCCAGTTAAACTCGCTTGCCAATCAGTTGCCGTATGTAAGTCCTGCTGTAAAAAATGCATCAAATGTGGGTAAAAATTTATTGCCTCATCGATACGGGAGTCGGTTCCCGGGGTATAGGCACCGACACTGATCAGATCCTCGTTCTGTCTGAAGATCGAGTTAATGTGTCGACATCGTTGTGCCAATAGTAGTTGCTCCTCACTCACAATCTCAGTCATCGTTCGACTAATCGAAGCCTCAATATCGATGGCCGGGTAATGACCTGCTTCGGCCATGTCACGTGATAAAACGATATGTCCATCAAGTATAGCGCGTGCAGCGTCAGCAATGGGATCCTGTTGATCATCGCCTTCCGTCAGAATGGTATAGATCGCGGTGATCGAGCCACCCCCTTTGTCGCCATTGCCTGCTCTTTCAACTAATTGGGGTAGCTTTGCGAACACAGAGGGAGGATAGCCTTTGGTTGCAGGGGGTTCACCAATTGCCAGCGCAATTTCACGTTGAGCTTGCGCATAGCGTGTCAGTGAGTCCATCAGCAATAAAACATGTTGCCCTTGATCCCGATAATACTCAGCAATGGCTGTACACATAGACGCACCATGCATTCGCATGACCGGTGTATGATCCGCAGGCACGGCAACGACAACCGCACGCGCCAATCCGGCTGCGCCGAGAATATTATTAATAAATTCTTTTACCTCTCGCCCCCGCTCACCAATAAGACCAACAACAATTACATCCGCGGCAGTAAAGCGTGTCATCATGCCTAACAATACACTCTTACCTACACCACTGCCTGCAAACAGTCCCATGCGTTGGCCGCGCCCGATAGTTAATAGAGAATTAATACTACGTACACCAACATCCAGGGGCTCTTCAATAGGCTGCCTTTGTAAGGGATTAATAGTTCGACCGGTTAATGGCATTTTTTCTGTTGTCCGTAGTGGACCCTTTCCATCAAGTGGTCGACCCGCACCATCGATCACGCGACCGAGGAGTGATTTACCGACCGGTGCTTCATAAACACGTTCAGTTGGAATAACCCGTGCATTAGGACGGATGCCTTGCACACTACTGGTCGGCATGAGAAAAAGACGTTCGTCGGCAAACCCAACAACTTCTGCTTCGATAGGTTGACTGCCATGACTGTCGACGATACAGCGTGCCCCGATCGGCGCATGACAACCCACCGCTTCCAGAGTCAACCCCACCATACGACTGAGTTTACCTTCAACGATAATGCCTGGTGGCTCTGCCAAACGTTCTTTATGGGTATCTAACTTGGACATCCAGTTATGTTGTCTGGACTTGCGTAGTGATGATTCTACTTCAACCTTCATCTTGTTCACGCTCACCGCCGAGTAGATTGGCTATCACTCGATTAAGTTGTTGTTCAACCGTAGCATCAATCTTTGAGTTTTCCGCCTCAATGCGGCAACCACCGCGTGTGAGTACGGGGTCGTCTATAATTTGCCAGCTTTGATCGACATTTTCATCGATAGAAAAAGCTCCGCGCACTAACATGGCATCATCCGGATGTAAAAATATACTAATTTTGCGAGAGGCTATCGGCAGATTTTTAATACATTCACGCACGACAGCAATAATTTGTCCCGGATCCGCACGTAGTTCACGTCGTATTACCTGACCTGCGATAATGGTAGTTAGATCAATTAACTGTTGAACAACATTTTCATCCAGTTCTTTTAATGGGTTATTGAATAACTCGATTATTGAAGATATATATTCAAGCTGCTTAGCTGCCTCTTGCTCACCTGCTTTTAAGCCATCTTGCCTGCCACGCTCAAATCCCTCTTCATAGGCCTGCTTTTGTAGCTTTTCTATCTGACCTGCTGTTAATGGGCCATGAATTCCACCAGATACATCAACGTCAGGCAATTTCCAGGGCCGAACCTCCGTGTCATCATCCGATGAAAGCAGGTTAGACATATTCGTCGCCGCCCTTACCACCTAAGGATATTTCACCGGTCTCAGCCATACGACGAGCAACAGTAAGTATTTCTTTTTGTCCACCTTCAACTTCACTCAACTTAACAGGACCACGAGACTCCAGATCATCTTTAAGCATTTCACCTGCACGACGTGACATGTTCTTGAAGATTTTTTCCTTAACACCTTCGTCCGCACCTTTTAGAGCTACGATCAGGGTCTCCGCTGATACTTCTCTTAGCAATGCCTGTATTCCACGGTCATCTACTTCAATCAGATTTTCAAACACGAACATATGATCCTGAATACCAGTACCGATTTCATCGTCCATCTCTTTAACTTTTTCGATGATCTCAGACTCGAGACTACTATCCATAAAGTTCATGATACTCGCAGCGGTTTTTATACCACCCACTGCTGAGGTTCGAATATTGTCAGAATTACCAGAGAATTGTTTTTCTAGCATTTCATCTAACTCATGAATGGCGCTGGGCTGAATACCATCAAGGGTGGCAATACGCATAACGATATCGACGCGCATATTTTCTGGTAATGCAGCGAGTACATCTGCAGCCTGATCCTGTTCTAAGTATGAAAGAACAATCGCAATAATCTGAGGGTGCTCCAGTCGAATGATATCCGCAACAGCACGCGGTTCCATCCATTTCAAGGCATCCAGCCCCTTCGAGTGACTGCCGAGTAAAATACGATCAATAATGCTCTTGGCTTTATCTTCACCAAGCGCACTGTTTAAGATATTAGTCAAGTATTCATCGTTACCAATACCCAGCTCGGTTTGTTCATCAACTGTATCGCAAAAGTCACCGAGTACATCACTAACCGACTCTTTCGGAACATTTGCCATCGCTGCCATCGCCTCACCAATCTTTTGGACTTCCTTTGGCGTCATGTGCTTTAACACTTCTGCTGCGTCAGCTTCTCCCAATGTCATTAAAAGAACGGCCGCTCTTTCTGAACCATTCATTCGGCTTTTGTTTTGTTCTCCTGCCATTTAACCCTGCCTTACTCATTAACCCATTGTTTCACAACCTGTGCTACCCGCTTAGGCTCCTGTACAACCATTGATTTTGCCATCTCTAAGTCAGACTCATATTCCTTTGGTTTGGGAAGACGTTGTCCTCCTTCTCCGGTTAAAGTAACCTGATCTTCCTCAAGCCCATCTTCACCGCCACCTTCAGGCACTGCTCGCAGATGAGGAACCGCAGACAGATTACGCATAACGGGACGCAAGATGCCAAACAATACAATCGCTGCCAACAAACCGCCTAATATCTGTTTGCCGAGATCCCAGACCCAGGGTTGATCAAGCAGCGATTCCTCTGCTGCGGGTCCCAACGGTTCTGGCGATACAAAGGCAGCATTCATCACATTGACCGTGTCACCTCGAATTGCATTGAAACCAACCGCCTCCTTGACCAGACTGGTCAAGCCTGCAAGCTCATCCGCAGTATAAGGGGTCATGACTACTTCATTTTGATCGTTTGTCACTGCTTTGTTATCGACTACTACTGCAATAGAGAGCTTCCTGACTGTACCTGGGCTTTGTCGCTTATGTACAATCGAACGATCGAGTTCATTGTTTATAGTGTAGCGTACAGTTGACCGCGATGGAGCGGAAGTAATCCCGCTAGTGGTAACCTTGTCACCCGTTTGTTGCGGAGCCGTGGCGGCCCCAGGTGGTTGATTACTCAAGGCACCGGGGATACCACCTGCAGTGGCACTTCCATTACTACTTTCTTCTACGCGTTGTTCACTACGCACGGCTGGCACATCGGGATTAAAAGATTCCTGCGTCATTTCTAATTGTGTAAAGTCCATTTCTGCAACAACTTGAGCGCGCACTTTATTGTCACCGGTCATCGGCGCGATAATACTCTCAATATTATGTGACAAGTCCTCTTCAATCTGCTTTTTGTAAGCTAGCTGGCGAGAAGATAATCCAATACCACTGGCGTGATCTGATCTGGATAATAACCGCCCTTTGTTATCAACAACCGTTACTGAATTGTTATCCAAATTAGGCACACTGGATGCAACCAGATTCATAATTGCTTCAATCTGTTCATCTTCGAGCCGGCGGCCTGACGCAAGATCAACAAGTACAGATGCACTCGGTTTTCGTCTATCCGAAAGAAATGCTGACTGCTTGGGTAAAGCCAGATGGATGCGGGCATTATCAATCGCCGCCATCCACATAATTGTGCGTGCTAGTTCATTCTGAAGTGCAACCTGGTAACGTTTGTTTTGGATAAAATCGTTAGTGGTAATTCCCTGGGGCTCTTTAATGAACTCAAAACCACCACCCATGTTGCTAGGCAGACTCTGCTCAGCCAGCGACATCCTAGCTTCGTGCAGTTTTGAGGTTTCCACCAGGATTACTCCTGTCGCGGTATCGACCTGATATTGAATATTTCGGCCCTGTAATACACTGATGATTTCACTGGCATCTTTTGCTGAGGCCTGATGATACAAAATACTGAAATTCGGATTTTGTGACCACAGCACGACATACACACCAATCGCGATACTCGCTGCCAGGCCAACTAATAAACCTACCTGGCGAATAATGGGAAGCCGAGACATTCCCTGAAAGGAAGCATTTAGCTGCTCGGTCTTAACAAGATCAGTTGCCATCTACTTGTTTCCTATACTTGCATATTCATTATTTCCTGATAAGCACTTACCAGGCGATTACGGACTTCAACCATTGCTTGAAACGAAACATTTGATTTTTGTAACGCCACCATAACCTCAGACATCTGAACATTCGGATCGCCACTTTGAAACGCTTCTGATAGCTTGGATGCTTGTTGCTGGTTAGAATTAACCGTATCGACAGCGGTCTTAAGCAAATCTGAAAATGCATCTTTGCCCGCAGGGTTGGCTTCAACAGTTGTCTTGCCCTGGGTCTGATCAATCATGGCTCGCATCTGGGCAAGCAAAGCATCGGGTGTAATTGTATTGCTCATATAATTCTCCTAAAGAACTATAAACTTCAATCTAAAAAACTAAAACGCTTCAGCTGAGCGACCAGGTATCGCAATACCCGCATCACGCATCTTGGCAAGTTTATAACGCAGAGTACGCTGGCTAATGCCAAGCTTCTCTGCAGCCTGTTTACGGCTTCCCTGAACCGATGCAATCGTTGAGAGGATGACTCGCCATTCCTTTTGTTTCATTTCATCATTTAAGGTGTCACTGGAAGTTGAAACATCTGCATCACCTGTCGGGACACTTGCGGGATAAGGAACATGATTTTCAATCACAGCGGTCATAACACCATCACCCGTTGCACTTTCAAAATGTATATCGGTGTCCTCTATTAAGTCACCCTGCTGCAATACCAACGCTCGTTGCATAACATTATCCAGCTCGCGTACGTTGCCCGGCCAGCTGTGCGAAAGTAATTTTTGCTCTGCAGTTACTGATATCTCAGGGATAGCCATATTCATTTGTTTGCACTGCTTCTCGATGATGCGAGCCACTAACGGCAAAATATCACCTTGGCGTAATCTTAGTGCGGGGATGCTTATGGGGAAAACATTCAGACGGTAAAAAAGATCTTCACGAAACTTACCTTCGCTTACGTAATCGCTCACGTTACGGTTTGAGGTTGCAACTACGCGTACATCGAGTGGAATCATTTTATTTCCACCCAGACGCTCTACTTCTCTTTCCTGTAAGACACGTAACAGCTTAGCTTGAAGCCCCATATCCATTTCGGTAATTTCGTCCAACAACAAGGTACCACCTTGGGCCTGCTCGAATTTACCGGGGCAGGCCTTGTAGGCCCCTGTGTAAGCACCCTTTTCATAACCGAACAGCGTTGCTTCCAGCATATTCTCAGGTATCGCAGCACAATTAATCGCAACAAACGGTTGCTCGCTACGGTTTGAATTATGATGAATGTATTGTGCTAGCACCTCTTTACCAACACCACTCTCGCCGGTAATCATGACCGTCGCATCGCTTTGCGCTACCCGCTTCGCGATCGATAGCATTTTTTTGGACTTGGCATCTTCTGCAACCATGCTCGAATCCCGATCTTTTGGCTGACCGGCATACCGCGAGACCATGTTCACCAATACTTCTGCTTCGAAAGGCTTGACCATGTAATCCACCGCACCATCACGCATTGCATCCACCGCCTGTTGGATACTGCCATAAGCGGTCATTAACATGACCGGTAGATCTGGATGGTTTTCCTTAACCTTCTTCAACATACTGTGCCCATCCATATTGGGCATTTGAATATCACTCACCACAAGATCAAATTGTTGTTGCTCCAATAACTTTAACGCATCAGAACCGTCCCTGGCATGTGCAACTGCATAACCTGCGGTAGACAAGGTCTCCGATAACGCCTCAAGTAAATCTGCATCATCTTCAACAACCATAACCTGTGCTTCAGCCATAAATAGTTCTCCTTCAACTCATACCAACCAGACGAGCACTCTCAGCCTGATCATCTGTAAAATTGTTACTTGCAATATTTAAAAGAGGGATTTGTACAATAAAAGTAGTACCGATTCCCTGCTGGGAATCCACCAGCACTTCACCTTTATGTGCATGAATAATTGCCTTGACCACTGCCAAACCCAGGCCGGTGCCATCGTTTCGAGTTGTATAAAAGGGGTCAAAGATATTTTTTAGCTTTTCTTCTTCAATACCTGGGCCGTTATCACAAACGAGTATTTCGATATTGTTATCGCCTGACATTCTCGCTGTAACCTTAACCTGACCCTGGCCTTGCATAATCTGAATGGCATTGACACAAAGATTTGATAAAGCACTTAATAACATTTGCTTGTTTGCACTAACATCAACGCCGTTTGTCTGGTCCTGCCAGCCAAACTCAATTTGTGTATTCAATAATTGTGAATCAAGATAGAGTTCCAGTTCAGTGAACAATTGATCCATGTGGAAAACTTCTTCGACGCCGGTAGAATTACTGCGCGCATACAACAGCATATCATTCACAATGTGCTCAAGATGGGCCAGGCGATCTTTTATCTTACTAACATAACGTTCCTGATCTGTTCTTGAAACACCAGCACGTTTCAGATTCGAGTTATACAACATGGCCGAGGCTAATGGTGTACGTATTTGATGTGCCAACGATGCAGCCATCTCACCCATCTCAACCAGTCGTTGTTTCTGATTGAGATTATCCTGCATGTCACGCATTTCAGTGACGTCGGTGATGAGAATGATTTGCCCTGGCTCGTTTAATAACGGGCAGGTAGAAATATTAACGCGGCGACCATCGGCGAGGGACACCTCATGGCCATCATCAGTGCGTGGTGCAAAAGCACGATTAATAACATCCGTCCACAATTGATCCTGTAAAGGGGTGCCTAGCAGATCCACTGCAGCCGGATTGAATTCCTGAATACGGCCATCACTACCAAGTACGATTACACCACCAGGTAAAGCTTGCAACAAAGTTGTTAGCCGGTTTGCTAAACGCTCTTTTTCGGTGAGTTCTTTTAAACGTTCGTCACGTGACTGGGTCAGTTCCTCATTAAGATGAGAGACTTGTTGTTCCAGGGCATGATAAGACTCCGCCAGTTGATCGGATAACTGGTTAAAAGTTTGGAATGCGTTTTCTAATGCCTGCTTAGATGTCTGTGCGTCTGGAGTCATGGGCCACTTCTGCTGTTGCCAAATAAAAACCTGTCTCTGGATTAGTCACTCACAGAGACAATCGAATCTTTATTTGGCTAGAGCAAGAAGTATGCCGAAATGCTTTTTACTGGATTAACAACAAGTTACTAAGGGAGAGGTGGTGCCCGGTCAAATTCCTGACACCTGTTCTTGACGTTGCAGGCCATATTTCTTCATTTTTTCGACTAAGGTAGTACGGCGCATGGATAAACGCTTGGCGGCATGAGCAACGACACCGTCGGCTTCTTCCAATGCCTGTTGGATAAGCGAGAACTCAAGCTGGCTTAAATGCTCTTTAAGGTCCAGGCCATTACTGGGTAAGCGGACTGCCGCGTTCACATCGGTTGATTCAACCATAGGGGCCACCGCAGTTGTTGATTCTAGATCATCACTCTGAGCCCCCGCCACGGCCTGACCCCTGAATTTCTCAGGTAGATCCCGCACATCAACCACACCATAGGGGAACATGATAATCAGCCGTTCCATCAGGTTTGATAGTTCACGCACATTTCCATGCCATGGGTAATGGGATAGTGCAGCTATGGCGGTCGGTGTTAAGCGCACAGAACCACGCTGTTCATGCTCCATCCGTGTGACCAGTTCTTTAATCAACAATGGAATATCATCACAGCGATCTTTTAGCGCAGGCATTTCAATCGGGAAGACATTCAAACGGTAATACAGGTCTTCTCGAAAACGCCCTTCTTTAATCTCTTCTTCCAGCTCCCTGTGGGTCGCCGCCACAATTCGAACATCAGCCTTAATACTCTTATTGCTACCGACCCGCTCGAAAACACGCTCCTGTAACACGCGCAATAATTTCACTTGCATGGTCAGTGGCATGTCACCAATTTCATCCAGAAATAGGGTTCCGCCCTCAGCTAACTCAAAACGTCCCTGTCTTGCAGAAATTGCACCGGTAAAGGCACCCTTCTCATGACCAAAAAGCTCACTTTCTAATAAATCAGGAGGGATGGCACCACAATTAACCGGGACAAAAGGTTTGTCGCGGCGAGAAGAATAATAATGAAGATTACGCGCTACTACTTCCTTACCGGTACCTGATTGACCAAGAATAAGGACATTGGCATCAGTATCGGCAACTTGCTCAATCAGCTTGCGTACCTGAGTAATCGAACGTGAATGGCCGACCAAACTACGAAACAACATAGGAGCAGATTTTCCAGCACTTGTCTGTGACTCGCGATAGACCTGTGCCAGGTGCAGGGCATGGATCAACTGCCTGTGTTTAATGGGGCGCTCGACTACATTCACAATTATGCCCGCAATCTCTGGCGGTAACAGACTCTTGTCATGTAAGTCCGATAGCAATAAGACCGGTGTAGCCTTATCGAATTCTTCTTTAATCTTGGAAATGATATCGATAATGGCTTGTGTATCGCCGATATCACCGAGCATCACGGATTCAGGTTGATGCTCTTGTTTTGCCTCTAGCCAGTTATCTGAGGTAACTGATGCATAGATTTCATAGTCTATAAAACCAAGTAACAACTCGAGATGTTCACGTTGTTCTTTATTATTATCAATGATGAGAATAGACATAAGCTCCAATCTATATAGTCTTGAAATTGAAAACGTTTATTATATTGCCCACAACCAAGTGTTAGGCTGTAACGTAAACAGAGTAGACAGATATTAAGCGAAAGTCAAAATCTTGGCGATCTCAATAGTCAGGGAGAAACAACGGATATAAGTGCTTGAGTAATAGTATTTTGATCATCTAACGTGGGCTAGATGTATGCGCACGCGTATTGGCTATCTGACGACGATGTTGACGAAAAACCCAACGCTCCCAGGCGGACTGTTCATCGGTTGATAAAGGCACAATACGTGCGCTACACCACTCACCCTGCTTCTCTACAATATCAACATAGGCCTGAATAGGGACGGCAACCGACTCATATAAATACAGGCTAACTAAATAACGCTCTCCAGGTTGTGCTTGTGGGTTTTGCCAGTCTATGGTCTCAGCACCCAATCTGAGTAAAACCTTATCGGGACGAGATTGTTTCGATTGCATCATCTGGCCAAGCATCTGGATAACAAGGTTAATTTTATGTTCGAGGCGCTGGATTTCCGAGTCGAAATCGTTTTCACGAGCTATACCTTGATGACCCGTTTCCTCCAACAAGGTATAAGCAATATTATTCAGCGGAAATTCGCTCGTAGCATCATTAGCTGAGCACAACTTCCATGCAAAAGGACATTTAATTTCGACCAGAAAAGACACGAGTCACCACACGCTTAGAAAAAAATGGGCATTCCAGTACCCTTAAAATCTCTGTATCAGTAAATAATAGTACAGGTTTTAATAAATCGTTCCCTTAACCGGTATTTTCCAGGTATAGACTCAGGGCATGTTTGCCCTGCGACTGGCTATTTAGTTGCTCAAGCATTGACTGTTTGGCTTGTTCGGCGAGTTCGATACAGGTCTTATCCAGTTCCATGACATCAAATAAGGTGCTTGAAATTACTTGCATCGAACTTTTAATCTCAGGGTGAAGGAACAGGTGTTCCATGGCTTTACCCCTTTCCAGTTCAAGGACACTCATTAACTCCCACTCCTGGGCTTGTGCACGTTCCAGCATACGTTGTGTTAAACGTAGTATCTTATCGGCACACTGTTGTAACGAAAGGTATTCCATTATTGTAATTTACTCGTGGTTGTTTGTTATTTATGACTTATAGCCCCAGGGATTTCATCCCAGGCGCCCTTTACTGACCGTAATAGCGACAACACTTCATCGAGCAGGTCTACATTGTTCTCAGCGTTTGAGCGTGCCAGACGTCTAATCATATAGTCGTATAGATCATCCAGGTTATCTGCGATCTCGCCACCCGCATTCTTATCAAGACTGGCACGTAAGCCTTCGATGATTGAGATAGCCCAACTAATATGACTGCCTTTTAGTGCGATTTCATCGCGCTCCATAAAGCCTTTGGCCATCGCAACTTTCTCAATTGCGCCATCCATTAACATCTGAATCAGTCGATGAGGACTAGCTTGTTCAACGCCAGACGATACCCCTACCTGACTGTATTCGTTAATTGCGCCTCGTGGTTTTACCATGTTCATAATACAACTCCCGTACTGAGGTTTACTTCTCTAAATAATTTACTTATCACCCTGTTTTTGGGCACCCGGCAAACCAGCTAGCTGGTTTGATAAAAATGTACTGGTGCTGCGCATACGACCCAGCGAAGCATCCAAATTTGAAAACTGTTTTAACAATCGTTCCTCTGACACAGCCAAACGACGCGCTAAACGCTCTCGTTGTTGGTTAATATCATCAATCCGGTTATTCAGGCCGGTGGTCCTGGTTTGTAACAAGCCATCGCTACCCGTATAAGAGTTGAAGCTGTTACTAAGTTTCTCGGCAACACCCATTGAAAAAGAGACCGTACCACGCTTGCCAATTTTGCCTCCAAGCACATTGATGTTAATGCCTGCTGCCTCACCGGCACCTTTTAACATCGAACCATTGCCTTCGCCAGGCATGGTGCCAATGCGACCCTGGACATCCTGGCCGGTAATACCCTCTGCAGGGTCTATACCCAGACTACGGATGCTATCTTCCGAAGAGAGCACCTCAACACGTGATGTGCTGCCTAAGCGATTAGACTCAATCACAAACTGACCTTGAACAAATTCAACTGCAGCGGTTATGCCTTCGCGCTTGAAAACAGAGTCGTTATTAATTTGTCGTTGTAACTCTTCTGCCAGTTCTGCACCCATCGTGTACTGCCCTGGGGTAATCTTGATGCTGCCCCCGGTAGCACCATCAATACGTAACACAAAATTGTTTTCGCTAGCACTCACTGAAAAGCCATTAGTCTGCCCAGTGTCGGCACCTATGTACTTTCCCTTCGTTGCAAGTTTTGTGATTTCAACTTCATGTGCCCCCATCGCGGCAGTATCGTCGGCAGAGACATAACGAATGAGTGAATCACTGGCAGAACCCGCTCTTGCGAATAGCTTAGTTACTTCTTCGAAGTTGTCTTCAATAGCCGAGCCAAGCTTGCTTTCATTCACAGTCAGTGTGCCATCACGTTGGGTTTCAATACCAATACTTGCTAAGGAACCAAAATCTTCGTTAACGCTGTTATAGGATGAACCCACCACGCGGCGAATTTGTTCTGAGATACCTCGCACAGATGAGTCACCCGATAATGGACCACCCTCACCCGTCTCTGGATCAATACCTGAGATTGACTGAATGGTTGCGATCATCTCATTGTAGGTACTCACGAATGTGGTAATCGACTCTCTCACAGCCGCAGTATCGAATTCAGTTGTGACTCGAACAGGCGAGCCACCGGTAAGTCCATTCAGAGATAGAGTAACGCCCGTGATAGCACTATCGATATCATTTGAAGGACTTTTTATTTCAATGCCATCAAGTAAAACAATTGCATCTTGTGCAACTCCCGTCTCGATTAAGTTCATCGCAGCTGGATTGCTGGGGTCATAAGATAAACGTGATAAGCCTCGAACGTCTGTATCACTGTTATCATTATCACTCACTTTTAATCGGAGACCGTTTATCTCACCAGTCGCTGCAGTTGAAACCGCTAAGCGATAACCCACACCATCGTTAATGATGGAAGCACGGACACCAAAATCGGCTGCGTTGATCGCCTCAGCAATTCCAAGTAAAGAATTATTTTCATCATTAATCTGGATATTTTTGACTGTGGCTTTTTCGTTAACAACGAATTGACCGGTTTGCGAATTAACTTTGCCAAATTGAAAACTGAGGTTACCCGAACCTATTGGATCGAGTTCAGACTCAAATGACTCAGAAGTGAGTCGCTGTGACTTGGCCAGCTGTAAAACATCAACGGTATAAGCGCCAGACTGCGCTTCGTTTGTTGCGGTAATCCCTACCTTTTCTTCATCTGAAGAACTGGCAGCGACCTTATAGAAATCTTCTGCACTTTGTAGTGAGCCCAGTGAGCCCTGAAAGTCCGCAAGTGCACCGCGGAATGTGCCTAGCGCTGAGATATTGGTTTGCGCTTCAAGTTCCTGCCGATCCAGGCGACCTGTTGCTGGTGCGCCTTCGGCCGTAACCAACTGATCAACGAGACCCTCTACATCTAAACTAGAGCCCCCTAATCCGGTTGCGTTAATGCCTTGCATAGAACCTCACTGCACTGAATAAAATGATTGCCGGCCCCGCCAATTCGGGGCCGGCATAACCGGTAATTGCAATTCCAGTGCCAATCCTAGGCTTTTATCTCCAAAAGCATTCCTTTCATATCCTGTTGATTTTGTTCCATAAAATCGTGGATTCGATGCGATATTGCTATCATCTCCTCGGAAGGAATTTGCCGTATTACCGAATCATTCGTTGCGTCGACTACTTGAACTACAACCCTGCCTGTCCTGTCATCTACATGAAAGTCCAGATTACGTTGCGAGTTCTGCACGTAGGCTTTTAGCTCGCTGACAACTTTATCGAGTGCCTCGCGTGAGACCTGCATTTGCTCTGCAGTGGCGTCCCTTACATCGGACAACCGCTGCTTCGTAGTTACCTGTGGTTCCACTTCCACTACATCCACATCCCTGATGCGGGTAACACTGATCTCACTGCCGCTGCTTCTCGTATTTACCTGCGAGACTACCGACGCTATGGTTTCATTCGCCATAACATCACCTCTCTTGGTAATAGGAGCGTGAAATAAATTTCACTAAAAAGCTCCTCGTCTACGTTATTGCAGCAGTGACAGAACATTCTGCGGAGCCACGTTAGCCTGAGCAAGCATGGCGACACCAGCTTGTTGCAGGATTTGTGCACGTGTTAATTCCGCTGTCTCCATCGCGAAGTCCGCATCACGAATACGTGAACGGGCAGCTGTCAGGTTTTCAACGTTAGTCGACAAGTTAGCAATGGTTGAACCAAAGCGACTCTGTACCGCACCGAACTTCGCACGTTGCGCGTTCACTGTGTTCAAAGCCGAGTCAACAATTGCCAGGGCAACGTTAGCACCTTCAACTGTACTGATTTCCATGTCTTGTACAGCGTTAATCGCTGATGCTTCCTGAGCAAGTTCAGTGGTAACGCCAGCTACACCAGAGACACCGAAAGATTTATCAGAGTCAAAGGTCACTTTACCGACGATAACAGCCTGTTCAGATGCACCATTCGCAGCAAGTGTCGTTCCTGGGTTTTGAGCATTTCCACCGATCGTGATATCACCCGAATTTGAGTTAACCGTGTCACGCAGGGTAATGTTGTTACCACTTGAATTTGCTAGAACGATTCCCTTGCTGTCTTCGCTAACACGTGCAGTTACACCTGTTTTTGAAGCCACATCGTTAAACGCAGTAACAGCCGCTGACAAGCCATCGCTACCTTCGGTACCCGCCAGGGTGAAAGAGATAGACTGGAAGTCATTGTTGTCCGATTGAACTTCAATCGTATAAGCACCTGCAGCAGAGAACTTGGTACCAATTTCAGTTTGAGCAAAGGCTTTAACACCGGTCTCATTACTCTTGGCATCTACAGCTTCGGCAACAATCTTGGCGCTTGATTCTGGGTCAACCGCGATAGTACGAGTACCCAGACTACCCGCGATAACAACTGAATCACCCTGTGCATAACGATTTTCGCCTGCAGCAGATGTTTCCAGACCTTCAATACGGTGGTTACCGAATTGATTAGTACGGAAGTTGTTAGTGGTGGTTTGGATAGTTTGGTTTGCGTTCGCTCCAACCTGGAAGACCGCTGTACCAAATGTACCATCAAGTAGTTTTTGACCGTTGAACTCAGTGTTCTTGGCAATACGGTCCAGTTCTTGCACTAATTGACCTACTTCAGCTTGTAGAGCTTGACGATCTGAAGCTGAGTTCGTGGCATTGGCTGATTGAACGGCCAGTTCACGAACACGTTGCAAGATGTTACCGGACTCAGCCAGTGCACCTTCAGCGGTCTGAGCAAGTGAAATACCGTCATTGGCGTTTCGTACTGCTTGGTTTAAACCACGAATTTGTGAAGTAAAACGCTCAGAAATCGCAAGACCTGCCGCGTCGTCTTTGGCACTGTTGATACGTAGACCAGATGACAGACGCTGCAAGCTAACCTGTAACGCTTCTTGAGAAGTGTTCAGATTACGCTGCGAGTTGAGCGACATAATGTTTGTATTAATGACTTGAGGCATGACGCTATGCTCCTCTTGGAACTATTATCCCGTTTCCTGTTGCAGCAGGATTCGGGAATTCAACCTTAGCGGACATACGCACAAATGGCGTAATCACCGCTCCCGATAATCCTAGCGTCCGGGATCGGGGCATCTTTATAGACAAGGAGGAAATTTATTGCCGCCCCTGCGCGCAATAAGCTATTGTTTTTGAAAGAAATAAAAAACTTTAGCTGAAAATTATAAAAATATTCTGAATTTCATTCCGCTAATTGCCTGCTGAAAATTATCCTGGCATAAACAAACGCTAAACTAGCGATTCCACACCTTCAAATTTGCTCATTTTGGTCCAAACTATGAGAACGGCTGACTATCTCATTAGAGGTGACTAGACATGCAAAACGAACTTACGGAGCAACAGAAAAAAACTCAGGTATTTGGTATACATGATAACTATGAAATGACTGAGCCATGGAATCCTACCGTGGCATATGAAATAGCAAAATCTGAAAACATCGAGCTCACAGATGAACACATCGAAGTTCTGGGTTACTTACGCCGCACCTTTAAGAAGCACGGACAAATTAAACACGTTCGTTCGCTCTCACAGGCCATGAATACACAGTTCGCGAGTAAAGGTGGCAGTAAATATCTCTATACCCTATTCCCCGAGGGACCCGTTTCGCAGGGGAGTAAGATAGCAGGTATCCCCGCGCCCGGTGACAGCCGTAATCAATCTTTTGGAACAAGTTGCTAAGAAATTATTACTGTTGTGTGTAGACTTAAATAAAGTCGAAGAGAGAAATATCCTGCACGCGGGTAAATGCTTTTTGCGAGGCCTGTAGTCCGGTGAGCTTCAGATTTAGCTCACTGACCGCCTTGGCGTAATCAAGATCTTCCACATCAGATAAAATCTTGCGTACCTCGACTTTAACGGATTCATTAATATTTTCCTGGCTCTCGAGTGCATTCAAACGCGCCCCAACATTGGCGCGTGTTTCAAGCACACTACCCAGGGCAGTATCCATTGATACCAGTATTCTGTTGGCATGATTATTCAGTGCTGCAAAGTCAGCTTCTGTACCTCGCCCTATCTTTAGATCTTTAGAAAAGTCGTGAATCGTTTTGAAGATATCCTGGTGGAAACTTGGCCTTACCACAAAGTAATCACCGGGCTCTGGTTCACCTTTAATGAAGGTATGAATACCTGCAAACTCTATCGCATTGCCATCGTTATAAAGTTGGCCAGCAGGTAATATTTCTTTACCCTTATCGTCAACGACAGCGTATGTAACAGGTTCATTTGGGTCAATGGACTGCTTACGATCGAATACAATAGCAAACGTTCCCATCTCATAATTACCCCTCACTGCACCGGGATCGACGACACCCGTACCACGGTTGCGGCTACTTTCTAATATTGCAAACTTACCATTGCCATCTCTTATTTCTCGAAATACATCACTACCTGAATCATTGATCGAAATTTGTCGCCCAGGCCCTATCTGGATCTGACGTCGTCCATCGTCACCGTGGTAGTCATAACCTCCCGTGGCATTTTTTGCGAAGGGTTTAAACTTTCCTTTGTTTCCCGCAAACAAGAATTCACCTGAACTATCTGTCGCATTGGCCAGTGCCACCAGTTCCTCGAGTAACTGTTGCATCTCTTCTGCAATAAATCCTCGTGTCTCATTTGTCTGGCTGGCATTGTTCGCCTGTATAGTGAGTTCACGGATTCTATGATAAATAGAGACGGTGTCTGCCAGGGCGCTTTCTTCCAGAGTCAACTTGGAGCGAGCAGAGTTAATATTCGACTGGAATTGATCTACCGTTTTAAGAATATCTTGCAGCTTAACAATCTTTGCGGCAGCGACTGGGTCTTCTGATGGCTTGGTGATTTTCTTACCTGTTGCGACCTGTTCTTGTACTTTACTCAACTTCGCTTGTTGATCCAGCATAGAATCTATAGCAACTTTCTGAAATTGATTAGATGAAACTCTCATATACTCACCTGAAAGCGTCCAGTAAAACCTGGAAAGTCTGTTTTGCTGCAGCAATGACCTGTGCGTTCGCCTGGTAAAGATTTTGGTAGCGAATCAACTCGGCCGCCTCTTCGTCAAGATTCACACCTGATATTGCTTCACGTGATTCGATCGCCTGATCAAGTAAGAGACTTTGGGCTTTTTTGTTTAAGCCCAGTTCATGGGTTGTACTACCAACGCGAGAAACAAGTTGGCCATATGTCTGTGTATAATCAGCAGTCCCACCCATCAGCGTCGGTTTTGTTTGCAGCTGCGCCAGTGCCAAGGCATTTTTATTGTCACTGGTTCCATCAGTATTAAATTCAATTCTAAAAACATCACCTGCACGAGGTTTGCCATTCACTTTGATGTGAATACCGCGATCAATACCACCAGAGATTGGTAGTATCTCTGTGCCTTCTTTTGCGTTGTAGGGAATCGGTCCCGCTACTCCACCAAGACCATCAGCCTGTTCACCTTTCTCTTTGCGATCATGTTTAGGCGGTACAGCAGGTATAGCTCTTCCATCTTCTGTTTCTGTAGCAGGAATAGCAGGTGTCGCACCCTTAAATTCATTTAAGCTTATTGACGGATCATCCGCAGATGCATCCAGTTTCACTCGTACCGGCTTACCTGAGTTATCCAGGATCTCAAAATTATTATCATCCACAAAGCGAACAATATAAGGCGGACTCAGACTACCTGCAGCAGTCTTAAACGAAGGATTGTCTGTTGATATGATCTGGGTAACTTCAATTTCTGCGTCGCCAAGGTTATCGATATCAGACTCGACACGAATAGGAGATGCTGCGGCGATATTCGAGATTGAACCGACCTCAACATCAAATAGTTCGGCCGAACGACGGGTCGGCTGAATAATAAACTTGTCGAGCTCCTGAATATTACTACCACCTTTAATCGTAATTCGTAGACCTTCTTCCTCGAATTCCTGTGGTGGACTTGAGAAACGGCTGATTACTTTAGCATCATCAAGGCGTAGTAATTCATATTGACCTTGAACATAATTCAATTGGTAGTCGCTGGTTGTTAGTTTGTCTGCATCCGTAACCTCTACCTTGAGTTGTATATCACCTTTGTTTTTCAGACTAGGCAATACAAGAGGAGAATCTGTATCAATTTCAGAGAAAAAGTTTTCACCTAGTTGATTTGATAGATCCATACCAAGTTTGTGTTGCGCATTGAACGTCTTGGTAACACCTATGGCGATACGGCCAAGTTCATTTTGGGTGGGATCAAGTATTTCATTACGGAATTTATTAAGACCACCTAAGGCACCACCAGTTAAGTATGGTGTGATAACTGTATTCCCCCCCGAACCGACAAACACGACTTCAGATTGAGTGGGATCAAACTCATTCAACTGTACATCTAGTTCTGAGGAAACATCTGCAACGACGAGCGTCTGGCCATTTCCAACAAAGACGTTCATACGATCGTCTTCCTGGATCGTGGTTCTTACATTAATAAGTTCCGACAACTCCTCGACAAGCCTGTCGCGCTGATCAAGCAAATCATTAGCTGGTTTATTTGTGACTTCACGTGAACGCACAATAGCATTATTTAATTCAGCTATGCCCTTTGCTAACTGATTGACCTGACCCACCATTACCCGCATATCACCATTCGTAGCAGTACGCAGATCATCTAGTCGCGTATTCATAAACTCAAAACGATCAGATAAGTTTCTGGCGGAACTTAACATAACTTGCCGAGAAGAATTAGATGAAGGATCATTTGCGAGACCATTCACTGAGTCGAAAAAATCCGATAATGATGGAGCTAAACCGGCTCTTGGATCAGCTAACAGATTATCAACCTGGGTTGTATAATCATACGCTTTATCATAAAACTTGCTTTGTGACGTTGTATTACGTAACTCCCCAACAACGAACTCGTCATAATAACGGCTCACATTATCAACGATAACTCCTGTTCCTATCGCGCCATTTCCAGATAAAGTTGGTTTGCGTGCTTCTAGATCGGCTCGCTGCCGAGAGAAGCCCTCCGTAGTTGCATTTGCAATATTATGACCAGTCGTGCCCAGGGCTCGCTGTGCAGCAAGTACACCAGAGGTACTCGTTCCTAATAAGTCACCTGCCATATCTTATACTCACCCTAAATACTCGCGCTCTCTGTGAAATATTCTGAGAAAGGTGCTGCGACAACTTCGCGCTGATAAATATCAATGACCTTATCCGCATATTTTGGATCTGTTGCATACCCGGCTTGTTGTAGCTCCTGCATATACCCTTCTGGGTCAGCGACTGTGTCTAATGCTTTTTCATAGCGTGGGTTGTTTTGAATAAATTCAACATAGTCACGAAAACTCTCTTGATAGGAACTGTAACTACGAAATGATGCATTTTCTTGTTTTGCAACCCCATCACGGTACTCAAGCGTCTTAACCTTGAGACTATCGCCATTCCAACGTGAATCCGCTTTTATATTAAACAGGTTATAACTACTTTTTCCGTTCGGTAGTTTTTGAACATGTTGTCCCCATCCTGTTTCTAAAGCCGCCTGCGCAATTAAAACCTGTGGTGCAACATCAAGTTCTTCAGCTGCTTGCTCTGCATACGGCATCAATGTATCAACAAATTCTGCATGCGAAGAAAATGAAACCGGATCAGGTTTGTTGATACTCGTTTTCACCTCACCAACAACAGAACTGGCATCTTTTTGATCAAATGTATCTGACAAGGCTGCTGGGTTCTGCTTGTCCGGTACAGGTGTCCCTAAACCGCCCTGCAATTGCTTTACTAACATATCGGCAATACCCATTCCGTTTTGCTGACTCATCTGTAATGCAATCTGACTGTCAAACATATCTCGATAAACACCACTGCTATTTGAATCAAATATCGGATCACCCATACTTGCCTGACGCATGCTTTTCAGCATCATGTTCATGTACAGGCTTTCAAAATGTTTTGCGACCTGCCGTAACGTCGCATGTGGATCTTTCGCGGCTTTTTGGCGTAAACCGCTCATGCTTTCAAAGTCGCTGTAGGTTGCTTGTTCTGTGTTCGCTATCATGGGCCCTGTCTTTTGAACGGAAAGTGGATCTCTACCCGTCTATTTGCAATTTACTTGCCAACCCGAAAAACTCATAACCCCTTGTTTTTAATTAATTTATTATGGGTTTTTTGCGGCAATTATTTGCAGGCTAGTAGTAGAGGCGGCAACCGGGAGGTGCGTCAAGAAACATGCACGCCGTTTAAGTGATTAACGAGACTAGATAACAATGAGTTCGGCACGTAGCGCACCAGCTTCTTTCAAAGCTTCTAGGATAGCGACAAGGTCACCAGGCGCCATTCCCACTTCATTCACGCCACGAACGATATCATCAAGGGTAATACCCTCTCTGATTTTGAACATGCGATAGTTATCTTGTGAGATACTGATATCGGATGATGGTGTAACAGTCGTACGGCCACGACGTGCAAATGCACCAGGTTGACTCACATCGATGTTCTCAGTAATCGTCACCGTTAAACTACCATGTGAAACAGCAGCCGGTAGCACGCGAACATGCCGCCCAATGACTACAGTTCCTGTTCGTGAATTAATAATCACACGTGCTGCCAGCTCAGCAGGTTGAACAGTGAGATTTTCTAACATAGAGATAAACGCAACACGTTGCGCAAGATCCTCTGGTGCCTGCACACTGATAGAGCCTGCATCGACCGAATACGCGGTACCCGGTCCAATCGTTTTATTGATAACCTGAGTTACCTCGTTGGATGTTGTAAAGTCGGGAGAACGTAAATTTAGAACTACTTCACGCATATCACCAAATGGTGTTGCCACTGCTTTTTCTACCGTTGCGCCATTTGGTACTCGCCCCACACTAGGTACATTAACTGTAACCCGAGAACCATCACTGCCCTCTGCACCAAATCCACTAACAATGATATTACCTTGTGCAATCGCATAAACTTTCCCGTCTACACCTTTGAGTGGGGATACGAGCAGGCTACCACCACGCAGGCTACGGGCATTACCTATAGAGGAAACAGTAATATCCACGGTTTGTCCAGGTTTTGCAAACGCAGGCAATTCTGTGTGAATAGTTACTGCAGCGACATTTTTTGATTGCAGAGAAATATTCGCCGGTATATTAACGCCAAGTCGAGACAACATGCTACGTAAGCTCTGTACGGTATGTGGTGCATTACCATCACCTGTGCCATTTAATCCGACAACAAGACCATAACCGACTAACGGATTACTACGAACCCCCTGTACTTTGGCGATATCTTTTATGCGGTCAGCTTGTACAACATCTGCATACAATGCTGCCATAAGTATTAACCCAGTAATAAATACAAATCTGAATTCACTGCGTCTTAACATGCGTTACACCTTTAGTGTTAATATGGATACACTTTGCTATTAAAGAACTTGGCGAGAACACCCATTTCATTCGCGCTTGAGATAGGTCCTTTACCGGAATAACTTACTTGTACATTTGCAATCTTCTGTGAATCAACAGAGTTATTGGAACTAATATCTTGTGGGCGGACAATCCCAGAAAAACGAATATAGTCCTCAGATTGATTCAAAGTGATCAACTTCTCACCCCGAACCACCAGATATTTATTCGGTAGTACATCTACAACACTCACTGCGATAACAGCTTGAAAGTTGTGTGCCTGGTTTGATTCACCGCTACCTTTAAAATCACGACTAGCTTCAATATTATTTTCAAGAACTTTCTTGCCATCGTGAGTAACTTCACCTCCGGCAATGGTTGGACTATCCATTTCAACGGTTTGTTCTTTTGCTGCAATTGTATCTGAACTCGATAGCGCGGTCGCTGACTCAACCAGATTGACCATTAAAGTGTCACCGATACCACGGGCGGTCGTATCGTAAAACATATTAACCGACATACCTTCCTGGTATATAGCACCGTTGTATTTTGAGACGATATTTTTTTGTTTAATATCTGGTGGCGCATATTTATTAACAACTGAACCTTGTTTCACGCAAGCGGTTAAGGCCATTACCGTGAACACCATAAGGAATATTGCAGCAAGTTTTGTTAATAGCATAAGTGTATTATTCGTTTTCATTTGAATTAAAGTTGATTATTTACAAACTGTAGCATTTGATCCATTGTTGAGATTGCCTTCGAATTCATTTCATAAGCACGTTGTGTTTCAATCATATTGACCAGTTCTTCAACAACATTTACATTTGACCCTTCTAACGCACCTTGGATAAGTGTGCCCGTATTGTTATTTCCTGGGTTTGAAACAATTCCCGCACCACTCGCAGTTGTTTCTATATAGAGGTTCTCACCGACTGGTTGTAAACCACTAGGGTTAACGAAATCTGAAAGCTGTATTTGACCTATTTGTTGAGGCTCAGCTATACCCGGGGTAGTAATAGAAACTGCACCATTGCTACCAATCGTTACACTGGCCGCATTACTCGGCACAGTGATGGCGGGTTGAATAGGATAACCCGAAGCAGTCACGATTAAGCCATCTGAGCTAACCTGGAAACTACCAGTGCGCGTATACCCTGCCTGGCCATTCGGTTTCTCTACCTGGAAAAAACCACGTCCCTGAATAGCAACATCTAACTTATTTTTTGTTTGCAGAATATTACCCTGAGTATGAATCTTTTGTGTTGCCACTGTACGGACACCAGTACCTAACATTAAACCTGAAGGTAATTCCGTGTCCTGAGATGTCTGCGCACCTGCTTGTCGTACATTCTGGTATATAAGATCTTCAAATACAGGACGGTCACGTTTAAAGCCTGTTGTATTAACATTGGCCAGGTTATTACTGATCGTAGACAACCGATTCTGCTGCGCTTCTAGTCCTGTCTTACTTACCCATAATGGATTCATGAATTACTCCAGTTTTAATTTTGGCTTCTACTATTCGAAGAGCCAGTTTATCTCTAATAATTTAAGTTGCAGATTCTATGCCATTTTCAAAAGTTCTCGTGCGGCATCAGCATTTTGCTCTGCCTCACGCATGACTTTAATTTGCGTCTCAAACTGTCTTGACAAGTCGATCATATTAATCAATGCGCTGGCAATATTGACATTACTTGACTCAAGCATCCCAGAAACAACTTTAACGTTTGCGTCAAATTCAACTTCTTCGCCACCTTTGACATGCATTAATCCATCTTCACCTTTGTACAACTGTCCCTTAGGCGGATTAACTAACTTGATACGGTCAACAACGTTGAGTTCATTTGCTTCTTCACCCAGTGGCTTAACCGATAAAGTCCCGTCTTCACCAATTTCAAGACGGTTAACAGGTGGCAATGTGATGGCACCACCATCTCCTATTACTGGATTACCACCACCGGTGACCAACAGGCCTTCCGTTGTCAGACGCATATTGCCAGCTCGTGTATATGCTTCACTACCGTCTGCTGCCTGTACAGCAATCCAACCATCACCATTTACAGCCACATCCAAGGTGTTACCGGTTGCATTCACTGAACCAGCAGAAAAATCAGTCCCTGATCGTTCTGTCATGGCAAACACACGCGTTGGTAAACCAGCTCCATATACAGGCATGCTTCTAAACTGCGCGTAGTCAGCTCGGAATCCTGGCGTACTGACATTAGCCAGATTGTTACTATTTGCAGTCTGTGCCAAGACAGTCTGTTTGGCACCTGACATTGCTGTATATAAGACTTTATCCATGAGCTTATCCGTTTACCTATCTGATATTGATGACAGTTTGCGTTACCGTGTCGGCAGTCGTTATGACTTGTGCATTGGCCTGGAAGTTACGTTGTGCCGTGATCATATTGACCAGTTCAGACGTTAAGTCCACATTGGACCCTTCCAGTGCACCCGCTTGCAAGACACCTAAACTACCGGAACCCGGGGTACCGACCAGGGGTACACCAGAATCAAAACTTTCTGCCCAGGCCGAGTCGCCCAATGGACGTAATCCTTGTGGATTAGAAAAGTCGGCTAAAGCAACCTGACCCAGCGTTCTGGTTTGACCGTTGGTATAACGAGCACGAACCACACCGGTATCATCGATATCAACGCCGCTTAAACGACCTGAAGTGAAACCATTTTGTGACAGCTCGTTTACATTGAAGCGTGTACCAAACTGAGTAATCGGTGAGTTGGACAACAAGTTCATACTAAGTGTTAATGGTTCAGCACCGGTTCCAGGATCAAATTCTGGATAATCAATTGTTCCTGGAGGAACAGGGGATCCGTTAATAGTCGCGAGTTGACCCGCTCCGTTAAACCCAATGGTGTCGGGTGAAAACGGTGGTGCTTGTGCACCCTTAATGTCTTTACCATCGACTAATGTATACATATCCCATTTACCAGGCTCTGCGCCTTTGACGTAGTACATGGTTGCCAGATGAGATCCGCCTAAAGAGTCATACACAGTTAACGACGTAGATGAGTTGAATGACGATGGAATATCAGGCGAGAAAGGTGCTGTTGGTGGCACCCGCTCAGTACTATCCAGATTTAAACCAACATCAACGCGATTTGTTGCTAGTGGCGTGATATTAGAGCGATCAAGTTGCAAGGGGCCAACTGCACCGGTAATAGTACCGTTATCATCAGCACCGTTAACAACAAGTTTATTGCCATCCGGGTTAGTAATGAAGCCCTCTCGGTCCACCTGGAAGTTACCTGATCGAGTGTAAGCACGTGTACCATTGTCATCCATCACAAAGAAACCACGACCATTGATCGCGAGATCAAGTTTACTATTGGTAAAACCAATATTACCCTGTCCAAATTGCTGGGTAACACCTGAAAGACGAACACCTGCACCGATCGATGTACTCGCTGCACCATCTGCAGCTGCATATACGTCGGCAAATTCTGCTCGTGACTTTTTGAAACCCGTTGTACTGGCGTTAGCTACATTGTTACCAATAACACGTAACTCTTCACCTGATGCGTTAATTCCACTTAATGCGGCTCGAAATGGCATGATTGTTACTCCTTCGCTACCTGATTAAATTATTTCTTGAACTTGCGCTAACGTCGTTGCCCCGGCATTGGTGAGGTTTAACGTTACGCCTTTACTATCTTTTGCTAACGAAACACTGTCGACCTTATCCACAACAAAGGTATTAACAGACTGAATTTCGCCATCAATCATTGCTTCAGCTTTTATGCTGTACACCCCAGGTGGCGCGACAACGTCTTCGCTACCAGGTACTTCTGGGTTGGCCTTTTTGATAACTCCATCCCATGTAAACTGCGCACTACCCTTTCCACGCTGGCCAAGATCAACTGTGTGCACCTGTTCACCTGATTTATTAAAAACTTTCACGGTTACTGATTCAGATGCGTTCTGTAACTCAATGCTTCCACGCAAACTACCCTGGGCAGTTAACTCAGTTGAATTGCCTGGCACCATCACTTTGCGACCAACCATTGATGAAGCTTGTAAGGCTTGTGATGATTGCAACGCATTGGCAAGCGTATTAAAAGAGTCTTTAATCTCTTTTAGACCTTTTACAGAGCTAAACTGTGCCATCTGACTTATGAAATCACCATTCTCCATTGGCTTAGTTGGATCCTGATGCTTCATCTGCGCCATCATCAACTTCATAAAGTCTTCCTGCGTTAGGCGCGGCTTTTCAATTGGATTTTCTTTGCGAAGCCCAAGACTTTCAAAAGTCGGCAATGATTTATCTATACCTTCCATCGTATAATTCCTCTGACTATTGACCGATTGCCAACGTCCGCATTAGCATCTGTTTGGCACTATTCATTACTTCAACATTCGTTTGATACGCACGTGACGCGGAAATCATATTCGCCATTTCCTCAACAACATTGACATTAGGCAAAAATATAAATCCTTCCTCATCCGCCATGGGGTGTTCTGGGTTATGTTCACGTCGTAGTGGTTTTTGACTTTCAACCACCCCTAATACTCTTACTCCTACATCGGGATCCTGTTCACCAAAGTCCTTCATTAAGGGTGCAAACACTGGGTGTCTCGCACGATAAGTTTCACCACTACTGCTACTAATACTGTTAGCGTTGGCAAGATTACTTGAGGTTGTATTCAGCCTGACGCTTTGTGCTTGTAGTGCTGAGCCTGATACATCAAATACATTAAACAGTGACATCTTATTGTCCCTTTATCGCAGTTCTTAGTGTGTTGAACTTTCCAGAAAGAAATCTTAAGTTAGCTAAATAACGCATCGCATTATCTGAGTAGGCTGCCATTTCAACCTGATGCTCAACTGTATTGCCATCCAGTGAAGGCTGGTAAGGATTGCGATATTGAAGTTCGTAACCCGAGATAAATGATTGTGGTTGAATGTGGTTTGCATGTGTACCGCGCAGCATTCCCGCAGTCTGGCCGCCCCTTACTGCCTTAAGCGCCGCCTGGAAGTCAATGTCTCTGGCTTTGTAATTTGGAGTGTCGACGTTGGCAAGGTTTGATGCCAACACTTGCGCCCGCTTCGCTCTTAAATGCAAAGCTGGTTGGTGTACACTGAGATATGAATCAAAACTAAAAGGCATTGTATGCTCCGTCCGTAAAATCTAATGTAGACAGAGCAACAACCGTGCCACAGTTTATTTTTTATTTAAAACAATGAGTTAGTTAATTTAGAGCGGTGTTAATCAGGGGGCAAAAGAGGCAAAGATTAGCCAAGCGGCAAATCACTCGCTTTATTCTGGTCCTTTCAAACGATAAACCACACCTTTAGGTAAACGAGTCATTTCAAAGTCACGACAGTAACCTGTGGGTGACTCAGAACCACCTAGAATGAGGTAGCCGCCAGGATTCAGCACCTTGGCCATGCGAGTTAAAATATCGCTTTTTAATTCCGAGGAAAAATAGATCAAGACATTGCGACAAAATATAAGATCAAACTTACCTAATAGTGCGTAGTTTTGCAGTAAATTGAGTTCACTGAATCTTACATTTGATTTGACTTTATCATTCAAAGCCCAGCGGTCATTATCCAGTGCCTTGAAAAACATCTTCTTGCGTTCATCACTAATACCGCGAGATAAGCTAAGTCCATCATACTCACCACGTCGCGCTATATTTAACACCGTATTGGATATATCTGTCCCAACTATTTCCACCGGTATATTCAACATCCCCGGTTGTTTGATTTGAATCTCGTTAAGGATCATACTAATAGAATAAGGCTCTTGGCCTGTCGAACTGGCAGCCGACCATATCCGAAAGCGCGTAGGCTTTTTCTTAAGCACTTCTGGAACCAGATTTTCACGTAATAGTTCATAGGGATAATTATCGCGAAACCAGCTAGTTTCGTTCGTTGTCATTGCATCAATAATCCGTTCTTTCAAACGGTTATCATTTTTATGCTTAAGTGCATCAATCATTGCATTGAGAGAGTCGAACGAAAACTCTTGGGTTAGACGATTTAGGCGGGAAGTTACAAGGTAATGTTTGTTATCGCCCAGGACAATACCACACGAATCTTCCAAAAAGACTCGAAAGCTATCGTATTGTTCTTTTGATAATAATGATTCTGTCACTCGACTTGTATCACTTCCAATCTGTGCTGTACCCATACGAACACCAATAATTAATCATCATCCGCTGGTGCGTCCGGCTTCAACAATCCTTTCTCAACCATCAGTTCTCGTACTTCCCTTGCCAATTCTGGTGCATCAAACTTGGCAACAAACCTGTCAGCCCCCACTTTTTTCACCATGTTACTGTTAAACGTGCCACTTAACGAGGTGTGCAACATGATGGGCAATCCCTTTAGACGATCGTCGGCGCGCACTTCTGTTGTGAGGGTATAGCCATCCATTTCTGGCATCTCGATATCTGAAATCATCACATCATAGGTGTCGGATAATGGTTTGCCATCAGCTACTGCTGCTTGCAACATTTTTAAGGCCTCGGCACCGTTTTTCGCCAGATCACATTCCAGACCAACTTTGTCCAGTGTAGCTTTTACCTGTTTGCGAGCAACCAGAGAATCATCAGCAACCAGGAGTTTTATTGAATTCGCCTCGGCAGAATCAACCTCCGACTCAGAAGCAACTTCAATTTCCATGCCGACGAGCTCAGCCATTACTTTTTCAACATCAATGATCTCAACCAATTGTTCTTCTAGCTTAGTCACCGCTGTCATGTAATTATTTTTTCCCACGCCTCTGGGTGGTGCCATTATTTCTTTCCAGTTCATATTGACAATGCGATCGACACTGCTGACCAGAAAACCCTGCGTCGAACGATTGTACTCAGTAACAATCAAGTATTGGTCTTCTGCCATCTCGATGGGTTTTCTACCAATCGCCATCGCTAAATCCATAATGGTGATGGTCTTACCACGCATATTAGCAATACCACGCACAATGGGATGCGCCTTCGGAAGCGCCGTCAAGGGTGGGCACTGGATCACTTCCTGCACCTTAAATACGTTTATACCGTATTTTTGCCGGCCACCTAATCCAAAGAGCAATAGCTCTAAGCGGTTTTCACCAACCAGGTTAGTGCGTTGATCAACGCCATCCATCATGCCAGCCATAGCAGTCTCCACATATAAGTTAGTTATATCTGACAACTTTATCGGCCAGGCTATACAAATACTTAGTCTCAATCTAATGGCATAGCAATTGCTTGGTCTATACACATTCGACGAAGCGATTATTGCTCCCAGGAGCACTAACACACTGAATTAAAAAAGAGTTATGGGAATGAGTCAATGACTGACAAGCTTTTAGATCAACTAATTAGACGCACAAAATGGTCAAGCGTCATATTTATGGCAAGCTTTTGCCTGCTTAGTGTCATGCCAGCCCACGCACAAAAACAGTGGCAGGCACACGCTGATCTCGAGATCGCCGCAAGTAAATTTTTGCACCAACATTTTGATGATCGCTATGAATTAAAGCTCAAATTTGGCAAATTGGACCAGCGCTTACGTTTAGCCAAGTGCCAGGAGACGCTACGGGTATTCTTACCCAGCAGCCGGGAACCTATTGGCTCAGCTACCCTCGGCGTACGTTGTACCCAGCCCCAGTGGAAAGTGCATGTCCAGGTGCATGTCAAAGCCTTCACTGAAGTATTGGTTGCCAACCGTCCTTTGGCAAGAAATAGCAATATCGGCAAAGATGATGTGCAGTTTGTGCGCCAGGATATTAGTCGCTACCCCGCTGGGGTCTTCACCGAGATAGATCACCTGGTTGGCATGACTGCCAAACGATCAATTCGCCATGATGCAGTGATCACTCCCCGCATGGTGAAACCCAAACGGCTGGTAAACCGTGGTGATATCATATCCATCATCGCTGAATCGAATGGACTGAAAATACGGACCAGTGGTGAGGCCCTCATGGATGGCCACCAGGGCGAGGTTATCCAGGTAAAAAACAATCGCAGTGGGCGTAAAATCTCTGCAGAGGTAATAGCCCGTTCGACTGTAAGGGTTAAAATGTAAATAAAATCAGTTAGTTGTATGTAGTGGCCTAAAGCTTTCTTATATAGTGCCGCTAACAAAAGAGGCAGAATGCGTTAGGAGTTAAATAGTCATGCCAAATGACATAAGTGGAATCAATTCGGGTCGAAGCCAACAATCTGGTGATCGCCAGGTCGGCAGTGTAACTCGCGATAGCAGTTCAAGCACTCAAGGCAGTCGTTCTACAGGCACGAGTGACACAGTGAGTCTCACTGATATGGCCTCACGTTTACAATCACTCGAACAAAAACTCGCTACCCAGCCCGATGTTGATCAGGCCCATGTTAATCGTGTCCGCGATGCGATCTCTCGTGGCGAATATCGTGTCGATCCAGATCGGGTTGCCGATAAAATGATGGATTTCGAGTCCGATTTCTAAGCTACTAGTTGCCCAAGATGGACCAACAAGAACTGACTAAATCTTTTGTCGCAAACCTAACCGGGTTAAGCGAACACCTCGATAAATTAAACAACCTATTGTTAGATGAAGAAGCCGCACTAACCGATCAAGATCTTGAGCGCAGTGAATCCATCGCTGGCAACAAAGAGCAACTCACCGCTCAGGTTGAGCAGGCTGAACAATTACGCCAATCACTCTGCCAACAACTACAGATTACACCAGACAAAGCAGGCATCCAAAACTGGCTGAAGTCCAAGCCGATCAGTCTACAACAACAAGTCGCCTCTTTGTGGAAACGCATTACCTATCTGGGACAGAAGTGCAGTACCCAGAACCAGATCAATGGCATCCTAGTCGCACACTTACATCGGCATGCTCAGGATGCACTATCTATCTTGCGTGGAGCAGTTGTAGGTGAGGACAGCTACTCTCAATCAGGCGCACACGAAAACAAACAAAACCAAAAAATCATCGCCAAAGCTTAAAAAACACTATGTCGAACAACCAGGAACCAGAACAGGTTATCACCTATAAACCATATATGATAAGCCTGTTAAAGAGGCTTAAAGCTGTACGTGCCCTGGTTAGCATCACCCTTGATAAAGACAAAACTATATACAATACGATAATTATTGATGTGCTTGCAGATAAGCAATGGTTCTTTCTCGATGAGTTAAATTCAGCGAGTGGCCACAAAAAAATTCGTAAAGGAACCGCTATTCACTTTGATGGTCGGATCAAGGGTGTACAAGTAAAATTCACGACCCAGGTTCTTGCGGTCGAAGACAGCAACCATATCGCAATGTACCGTCTCGCCTTGCCGGAAAAAATGTTATACCGACAACGCCGGCAACATTATCGTGCAACTGCCGACAATGAACATCATCTGGGGGTCTCTATCCCTGTCCCTCTGAAGCAGGATATGACTGGTTCTATTGTTGATATTTCAGCAGGGGGCTTTTGTTCCAAACTGGATTTGCTGGCCAGCGGTGTTATCCAGGAACGACAAGCCATCTTTGACGCAACCATTAGTCTACCCGGCCACAATTCGATTACCTGCGATATCGAAATACGCAGCGTCCGTCACTATCCTGAACAAGGCTACTCACTGGTGGGGGGCAAATTTTTAGAAATTGAGCCTCATCTGCAGACCCATGTGGAACGGATAGTCGCCATGCTCGATCGCAACCAGCGCCGCTCGGCGAATCTCTAACCTACAACACTAAAATAGTAACACACATGAAGCCACTCTGATTAAGTGGTAAAATCCCATGAAAATCAAAGACTACGTCCTCGTAGCATAACTGGATAATGCAATCCCCTCCTAAGGGATAGATTACAGGTTCGAGTCCTGTCGAGGACGCCACTTTGCCTTTCGATTTAGCTACATGAAATGCATAACATATTGTTTTTATTGTATTTTTGTACCCTTTCTCCCATCCTGGTTTTTGTCTAGCACCACAATAACTGTAAGAAATGTCCTACACTAGGTTAAGGAACGTCTGACAGACGCCGCTCCGAACCATCGCTAAAATACATCTCATAATAAATATTGATTTAACCAGCCAGGTAAGTAGAAATGGATAACGGACAACAGAATTTACCAACCCGTGCCGGCGAGAAATTTCGCAGCAACCCCGAACGTTTTTTTCACATCATGACTGAAGGCTGGTTTGTGTTTACCCGTGAAGGTATCCAGGGACCTTTCATTGATATGCCGCGCGCCAAAGATTATTTGGATACTTACCTGAAAGATCTTCAGGCAAATGACGATCCAAGCTCATCCTGGCGCCTATAGATAAAGAATCTGCCACTGGCGACTTTTAGGGGCCACTGGGCCCCTTTTTTTTATTATTAAAATTACGCTAACCTTTGCAAAGTATCACGCCAATCTGGATTTTGTGAGATATCCTGTTTCAACAGGATCTTAGTACCGTCAAGACCGTCAATCCAACCATGTATACCCGGTACTGGTTTATTTTCAAACCCCCACCAAACTCCATTTTCATCTTGCGCAATCCAGTTTAAGGTTTTTTTGTCTATGGAAATAGAGCTTTCTGAGTGCGTAATATGCGCTTTTTCAAGGCGGGACAGCATATTGTCGAGCTCTGTTCGACCTATTTGCAAAGTCGGATCAAATTCAACTGATTCTGGCTCTTGTGCTATTTCTTCGTTAACAATGGTGTATTTGCCGATCATCACCACATCACCATCGGCTAATAATTTGTCGCTAATTTGTATACCATTTACCAATGTGCCATTGGTGCTATCACAGTCTTCGATAAACAAACCACCATTTTTTAGCAAGAGTTTAGCGTGATGACTACTGACAGTCGTGTCTTCGAGCCGTAAGTCATTATCCATTTTTCGGCCAATCGAAAAGACATCTCTGCTGATAATGAGTTCATCTATTTTGCGTCCATTAAATCTAACTATCAGTTTGTTTAGCATCATTTATATTCCGAAATATCTATTTTTATAGTCTAACTATCATCTTAGCTTAGTACAGCCAGGCTAATATACATCAAATTGAGGAGGCATTTTCCACTAAAAATGGAAGATGCACCCCAATCGGGCACGCAAAATCTGTCAATCATAAATATCTACAGCGCTAACAATATAGTGCCCTTGCATTCGATAATGCCCCATATAGACCCACCTTAGCTTGCATGATTAATTTTAGCGTAATTTTCTCCATATTAGATGACATAGCACCTTTACTCAGAAAAGCATCAATAAAATTTCGACTCAAAATTTTATCTTTAATTTTCCCTGCAATGCCTCCTGCTATATAAAGCTCACCGACTGGATAATAATGCAATGCAATGTTACCTGCAGCGGCTCCGTAGATCTCGACAAAACAATCCAACGTTTTCTGGCATAGTTCATCGCTACCTGAAAGGGCATACGCGGTAATGACCTGAGCAGGATCTGTTTCCTGCATCTCTTCCTTGATTAATAATGATTCAGATAGGCCAACAACATCACGCAAGAAGTGATAAATGGTAATCAGACCTTTACCTGACAGTAACGTCTCTAAACTGACATGTTTATACTGCTTTTGTAACCAGGCCAACAACTCAGATTGCAGAGTATTTTCAGGTGCAAAACCCGCGTGACCAGCCTCACTGGCATAAGGCTGATAATGATCGCTTTGCCATACGAGGTGCGAAGCGCCAAGACCGGTGCCTGCACCTATAATTACAGCATCGTGGTTAGCTGGCATGTCATTTGAAACTTCACCCTGACGTATCAGCAACAAGTCAGTATCATCAAGTTCAGGGATACCGTAGGAAATTGCAACAAAATCATTAATCAGCTTTATACGAGGTGTGTCTAGTGCCTTAGCCAGCACGTCTTCACTAATCACCCAGGGAAGATTAGTCACCGAAGCGCTACCAGCTACAACTGGCCCAGCCACTGCAAAACAGGCTGCATAAACAGGTTCACTGATATCGTGTTCAGAAAGAAAGATATTTATAACCGGAATCAAATCACTAGAGTCTGCACTATAATAAATCTTTTCTGCCAAAATACGCCGACCATCTGAGTTGATCTCTTCAGCAATCAATCGCGTATTCGTACCTCCAATGTCACCTGCCAGTATAATCACACTACCTTGACTCTCTATAAATACATTCAAATCTTGGCTAAATTATTTTTATCAACACAATTGCATAGCTTACAGAACAATTTTGTAGGCCGCGATGGATTATAAGCACTAACCATACCCTGAATCGAATTAATGTTGCCAAATTGAATCTAATTGTGATTGTTCAAGTTTACCAGTTCATCAAAAAGGAATAACAATATTCATTTCAATGCTGTTACACAAATATCTATCATCCTGCCCAGTTCGAGTTGATCCAGCAGCTCATACCGTGCACATTTTTAAATTATCACTCCATATGTGATCCAAAATAGCGCATCAAGCTAATTTCTTTTTCCCTTTTCTCTGAATAAATCATAGAATATAAGGCTTCTGTCGTATATAACTGGGATATAGATCCTAAACAATACTAAATTAAATATGAAAATCAACCAGATAACTACAACACCGTACGCCGACCAAAAACCAGGTACATCCGGGCTACGTAAAAAGGTAACTAGTTTTCAACAACAGCATTATCTCGAAAATTTTGTTCAATCCATTTTTACAGTTGCGACTAATCTAAAAGGCGGTCTACTTATACTTGGTGGTGATGGACGCTATTATAATACCCAGGCAATTCAGATCATTTTAAAAATGGCCGCTGCCAACGGCGTTATGAAAGTAATGGTCGGGGAACAAGGATTACTTTCCACTCCAGCCGTTTCGCACCTGATACGCAAATACAAAGCAGTGGGTGGCATTATTCTCTCTGCAAGCCACAACCCGGGTGGGCCTGATGGTGATTTTGGCATCAAATTCAATATAGAAAATGGTGGTCCTGCCCCTACAGTATTTACCGACGCAGTATATGACAGAAGCAAAAGTCTTGACGAATACTTCATTACAGAAACAGAAAATATACCTCTAGACAGACAACACACCTGCCATATAGGTGACATGCAAATTGATGTAATTGATTCCGTTTACGATTATGCAAATCTAATGGAACAACTCTTTGATTTTGATAAAATTAAAAAGCTATTTACATCCGGGTTACTCACCATGTGCTTTGATGGCATGCATGCAATAACGGGCCCTTATGCAAAAGAAATTTTTGAGAAACGTCTGTCCGCAAATATTGAAGCAGTGATTAATGGGGTTCCGCGAGAAGATTTTGGAGGCGGCCACCCCGATCCTAACCTGGCGCATGCTAAAGAACTGGTTGCACGGTTAAATGCTGGACCGACAGCACCTGACTTTGGTGCCGCTTCTGATGGAGACGGCGATCGCAATATGATCCTGGGCAAAAATTTCTTCGTTAACCCCAGTGACAGCCTCGCCATCATGGCTGCGAATGCTCACCTTTTGCCGGGTTATCAACAAGGGATTTGCGGTGTCGCCCGATCACTGCCTACCAGCCGTGCAGTTGACAAAGTAGCAGAAATTATGGGGATTGACTGTTATGAAACACCAACGGGTTGGAAATATTTTGGCAACCTGCTTGATGATAAACGTATTACGCTATGTGGAGAAGAAAGCTTTGGCTCAGGTTCAGATCATATTCGAGAGAAAGATGGTCTCTGGGCAGTCTTATTCTGGTTGAACATGATTGCTGTTAAGCAACAATCAGTTGAAGAAATCACACGTTCACACTGGGCTCGCTTTGGACGACATTATTATACGCGGCATGACTACGAAGCCATCAACACCGAAACAGCCGAGGCTTTAATACAGAATCTGAGAGATATATCAACTACGCTAGCAGGAACCGATCACTCAGGCTACAAAGTAAAACTATGTGACGACTTTAGTTACACAGATCCAGTTGACAATAGTTTAACTGAACATCAAGGCGTTAGAATAGTATTTGAAGATGAGTCGCGTATTATATTCAGGTTATCAGGTACAGGAACGGAAGGAGCAACACTTCGGGTTTACATTGAGAAATATGTTACCGATCCTGAATTACATGATCTGCCAACACAAACAGCGTTAGCCGAGTTAATCAATATCGCCAACACTATTGCTGAGATAAAATCGCGTTGCAACCGCGACGCTCCTGATGTGATAACCTAGTGTCATAAAACTATATTCTGGTCATGACATCATAGATTCAGCTTCCAGATGTCATCGTTATATTCCTGCATTGTCCGGTCGGTTGAGAAAAAGCCACTACTGGCGGTATTCATAATACTCATTTTCACCCATGCATCACGATCTCGATACGCGCGTGACACTTTTTCCTGTGTATCGATGTAGCTTCTAAAATCGGCCAACGTTAACCATGGGTCGTGCGGATTGACTAATGAAGCAATAATTTCATCAAAGATCCCAGCTTCTAGCGTATTAAAATGGCCACATTTTAATAAATACATAACATTCTTTAGATCTACATCTTCATCAATAATGCGTTCTGGCTGATACATTCCTCGTTGCTTTTCCACTTCGTCTGATTTTAAACCAAACAGGAAAAAGTTATCCTCGCCGACTTCATCTAGAATTTCTATGTTCGCTCCATCATAAGTACCAATAGTTATAGCACCATTCATCATAAACTTCATATTACCGGTACCTGAAGCTTCCTTCCCTGCAGTTGAAATCTGTTCAGACAAATCAGTTCCCGGACAGATAATCTCCATTTTTGATACACCGTAATTTGGTATAAAAGCCAGTTTTAATTTATCACCTACTTGTGGGTCATTATTGATAACTTCTGCAATGTTATTAATTAACTTAATAATCGATTTCGCAAGACGATACCCAGGTGCTGCTTTACCACCAATAAGGACGCACCGATTAGTCCATTCTCCTGTATCATTTTGTTTTATTCGATGATATAAATGAATCACATGTAAAACATTTAATAATTGTCTCTTATACTCGTGAATTCTTTTCACCTGGACATCAAAAATAGAGTTGACATCGAAGTCGACATCACATTCAGACTTAACTAATGCGGCCAATCTCTTTTTGTTTTCGGATTTCACAGCCAACCAATGTCCAGCAAAGGCCTTGTCATTCACATAGCTTTTCAGCTGGCTGATATTATCTAATTTTTTAATCCAGTCATCACCAATTGTATCGGTAATAAGCTCTGTCATTAAAGGATTTGAATGCGCAATCCACCGGCGAGGTGTAACACCATTAGTTTTGTTATTGAATTTTTCTGGCCACAATTCATAGAAATTTCTAAACAAGCCTTCAGCCAATAGTTTTGAATGCAGTGCGGCAACACCATTTACCGAGAAACTGCCCACGATCGCAAGATAAGCCATGCGCACATATTTAACATCACCCTCTTCAATGATCGACATGTTTATTTGTCGTTCGATATCTCCCGGCCATTTCCTGGAAACTTCCTTAAGAAAACGTGCATTAATTTCATAAATTATCTGTAACAAACGGGGTAAAAGTTTTTCAAATAGTGAAACAGGCCATTTTTCAAGAGCCTCAGGCAGTAGAGTATGATTAGTGTAGGCCATAGTCTGGCTGGTTATATCCCATGCCTCATCCCATGACAGGTATTTCTCATCGATGAGTAATCGCATTAATTCCGCAACAGCAATAGTTGGGTGCGTATCATTCATCTGGAAAACATTTTGCTTGGCAAACTCGCTAAAATCATCACCCTCGTTTATGCTCCACATTCTGAAGACATCTTGAAGGCTCGCGGAAGCCAGAAAGTATTGTTGCTTTAAGCGTAGTTCTTTACCATTTTCACTTGCATCATTAGGATAGAGCACCATACTAATATGCTCTGCATCATTCTTCGCTTCCACTGCATCCGAATAACTTCCCGCGTTGAAATCTTCGAGACTAAAAGCATTTGTTGCGCTGGCACTCCATAAGCGTAATGTGTTAACTGTCTTGTTTTTATAACCTGAAATTGGCACATCATAAGGAATTGCAAGAACATCAGAGGTATCAAGCCAGACTACATGCGGTTTACGGTTATGATTACTTATCATTTCAACACGCCCACCAAACTTTATTACCTGGGTAAATTCTGGTCTTTCCAACTCCCATGGATTGTTATCTCTTAACCAGTGATCCGGTGCTTCGATTTGATAACCATTTTCTATTTCCTGACGGAACATACCGTATTCATAGCGAATACCATAACCGATAACCGGTAGATTCAAAGTTGCACAACTATCCATAAAACAAGCGGCAAGACGACCAAGCCCACCATTACCTAGTCCAGCGTCATGTTCTTCAGTAATAATCTCTTCCAAGTCCAATGAAAACTTTTTCATTGCTGCCTTGGTCTCACTATCGATGTCAAGATTAAGGATATGGTTACCTAAGGATCGACCAATTAAAAATTCCAGCGACATATAGTAAGCTTTTTTTACGCCCTTTTCTTCATGGGTCCTCCAGGTGTTACCCCAATCCGTAATAATGCGATCACGAATAGTTAATGATAAAGCCTCATATAGGTAAAAAGGTACACACCCAACAAAGCGACCCAGGTGTCGTGTCAAATACCTTTCAAAGTCATTAGCCAACGATTCACTATCAGTGGGCAATTTTTCCATCATGGGTAACCCTGAGTCACACAATGTTTCTTTTTT
>Ga0316205_10000417_pt1 | contig 81632 bp, 81 predicted proteins | sample 3monthpyrite_MG_FD_204941 | JGI IMG/M metagenome (GOLD analysis project Ga0316205, IMG submission 204941) | Microbial mat bacterial communities from mineral coupon in-situ incubated in ocean water Damariscotta River, Maine, United States -... | ecosystem: Environmental > Aquatic > Marine >...
ATTTGCGAATACTACAGCATCTGCCACCAAGCTATTGAAATAGGCTGATCTTACCTTATATATAGCTGCGTATTTTAAGGTAAAAAAGTTTATAATAGAACTCTAATGCAATTTTGTGTAAGATTGCGACCTTCAAATAATACCTGATTATTTAACTCAAGTATTGTGCTTGTTTTAGTCAACCAGCGAAATTGCTGATTGACGAATAATTTTATACTTTAAGCTCGAATTAGGAGAACACCATGGCTGACGTAAACGCATCACAAATTGAAGAGGCACTAAAAGCCTATATCGACCCTTATACTGAAAAAAATTTAGTGGTAACTAAAAGTATTCGTGATATTAAAGTCGATGGCGACAAAGTTAGCGTTGATGTTCAACTGGGTTATCCAGCAGAAGGTTTCAAAGCTGAAATGGTAGGCAAGCTAAAAGAAATGGCTGAAGCCGTTGAGGGCATCTCAGAAGCAAGTATTACAATAAATTCTAAAATTGTTGCGCACACAGTTCAAAAAGGCGTCAACATGATAAAAGGGGTTAAAAATATTATTGCTGTTGCCTCGGGTAAAGGCGGTGTTGGTAAATCTACAACGGCTGTTAATTTGGCTTTAGCCTTAACGAAAGAAGGCGCCACCGTTGGTATTTTAGACGCAGATATATACGGCCCAAGTCAGCCTCGTATGCTTGGTGTAAGTGCTCAACCTGAATCATCAGATGGCAAAAGCCTTGAACCTTTAAGTAATTATGGTATTCAATCAATGTCGATTGGTTATTTAATTGACGAAGAGACACCGATGATTTGGCGTGGCCCAATGGTAACGCAAGCCTTAGAGCAATTATTAAATGATACACAATGGAAAGATGTTGATTATTTAATTATCGACTTACCACCAGGAACCGGTGACATTCAATTAACTCTTGCACAAAAAGTTCCTGTAACCGGTGCCGTTATTATTACAACCCCTCAAGACATTGCTTTACTCGATGCACGTAAAGGACTGAAGATGTTTGAGAAAGTTGAAGTACCAGTTTTAGGTATTATTGAAAACATGAGTTTACATATTTGTAGTGAGTGTGGTCATGAAGAGCACATCTTTGGTTCTGGCGGCGGCGGCAGAATGGCTGAAGAAAATAATGTTGAGTTACTAGGTGCCCTACCTTTAGATATGTCTATTCGCATTGGCACCGATGAGGGTAAGCCTACTGTTGTTGCCGATCCAGATGGTCGTGTGACTGAAATTTACTGTGATATTGCACGTCGTGTTACGGCTAAGTTAGCAATGAAGGCTAAAGACTTTAGTGCGTCATTTCCAAACATAGTAATCCAAAACAACTAATTTCGAACAACGAGAGGCAGGATTGCGGCGTTGCTGCGATTTACAAATAATGCTCATTTACTAACGTAAACTCCGCTTATTTGTAAATCACGCGCCTTGCACTCCAGCCTCTCGTTGCCCGAAATATGAGGGAAGTTATTTGGATTGCGGCGTTGCTGCGATTTACAAATAATGCTCATTTACTAACGTAAACTCCGCTTATTTGTAAATCACGCGCCTTGCACTCCAGTCTCTCGTTGCCCGAAATATGAGGGAAGTTATTTGGATTGCGGCGTTGCTAAAAGTTACTCTAGCCGTTCGTAGCCCGAAAATGAGTGCTAATAGTTGGTTGTATAAAGAGGAACACTTTGTGTTCCTTTTTTTGTTTGTGCGCCTGTAAATTACAATGGTGTTTTTGCCCCTTTAGGGTCAATATATATTAGAATAGCCGCTCTTGAAAAAAGTCTGAATGATATAGGTGTAGCAGGATGAGTATTAAGTCTGATAAATGGATTCGTCGCATGGCGGAGAACGAGGGAATGATTGAGCCCTTTGAGGCAGGTCAAGTACGTGAAAATGACGCTGGACGTATCATTTCTTATGGTACTTCAAGTTATGGTTATGATGTGCGTTGTTCTGATGATTTCAAAATATTTACTAATATTAACTCAGCCATTGTTGACCCAAAAGATTTTGATCATCAAAGTTTTGTGGATGTGAAATCCGATGTTTGCATTATCCCACCAAACTCATTCGCTTTGGCGCGTACAGTCGAAAATTTTAAAATTCCTCGTAGTGTCTTAACGATTTGCCTAGGTAAATCAACTTATGCGCGTTGCGGTATTATAGTGAATGTCACGCCACTGGAGCCAGAATGGGAAGGGCATGTAACGTTAGAGTTTTCAAATACAACACCGTTGCCTGCAAAAATTTATGCGAATGAGGGTGTTGCGCAAATGTTGTTCTTTGAGTCGGATGAAATATGTGAAACATCTTATAAGGATCGTGGTGGGAAGTACCAAGGGCAACAAGGCGTTACGTTACCAAAAGCCTAAGGGAATATAACCAGTGTTATTTTTGTACTGCAAAACTACGCAGTATAAAACTAACTTTATCACCTCTATCATTTATCTTTTGAATTTTTATAGGTAAGAATTCAAAACTTTTAGCACACCAGAAAATAAACTGGCTTTTTCCTTCGGGTGATGAAGCAACAAGTTTAACCGTTTTGTATTCACCCATTGGGGTTTCAAGTAACTCTTCTTTCTCTACATTTAAGTTATAGCTTCGGTTGTGTTTTTTTGTTGCAACTTGATATAGCATGCTTTTTTTATTGCGTTGCAAGTCTTGCATAATATTCAGTTGTAAGCTTAATAAATCATGTGTATTTTCTTTTAGAGGCTGAATTTTTTTTGAATAGCTATTTGTTATTGTCTTTTCTTTCCAATTGAAATCGATAGTAACGTCTTCAATTTTTCCGCGTTTATTTTTAGTCATAATATATTGACTAGGAGTAACATTGCCTCGCGTAATTAAAATATTACTTATTTCTTTAATTGTTTCTTGTATGATTAGTGAGGCAAAGCCTTCAGGAACGGTTTCGGCTTTATAAATAGCTTTCTGATCGCTAACGAATAATAAACTGCGTTTACTGACACCTAGCTCCATTCCATTGTAATTGACGTCATACTCAACTGTGAAACCAGACTGTAATAGATTGGCGTAGCTTGTACTTGTTATGCTGATTAACAAAAATAATAACGAGAGTTTTTTTAGCATGATTTCATTTTCTAATGGGATGTAATGTTGTGACAGTACGACTTAACATATGTTCAACTAAATCAAATGTAGCATTGCCATTTCAGCGGTTAATTTTTTGCCATCTTTAATTGTAATATTATCAATCATTTTAATTCTACCTTCAGCGAACCACTTAACAACCAAAGGATAAATAATGTGTTCTTGCTTATGTACGCGCTGAGCAAGTTCGGTTGCGGTGTCGCCTTCATGGATGGGTACTTCTGCTTGGAGAATGAGTGGACCTGCATCGAGTTCTGGAATAACAAAGTGCACACTAGCACCATGGTGAGTATCGCCTGCATCGAGTACTCTTTGGTGGGTATTTAAGCCTTGGTATTTGGGTAGTAATGACGGATGAATATTGATTAGACGACCAAGGTAATGGTTAACAAAATTATCACTTAATATACGCATAAAGCCGGCAAGGGCGACTAAGTCAGGTTGGTATTGATCAATGCTTTGTTGAAGCTGTGAATCGTACTCTTCTCGTGTTTCATAGTCATTACTATCAATGATTACTGTGTCAATTCCCGCTATATCAGCGCGCTGCAATCCATAGGCATTAGCTTTGTTACTAAATACGGCAACGACTTCGGCATCTATTTCATCATCATGTATATCATCAATGATGGCTTGTAAATTACTGCCATTACCTGAGATGAGAACAACAATGCGTAACATAGGATCCTTTAATATATATCGGGTTAAATGATAACGTGAGGAGCTTGCTGTTCACTGGCTTCAATGCTACCAATGATATTGGTTTCTATTCCTTCAGCGTTAAGAAGGTTAATGCTTGTTTCTACATCAGCACTGTCAACAACAACAACCATACCAATGCCGCAGTTAAAGGTACGATACATTTCTTCGTCTGAAATATTACCATTGGTTTGTAACCAATCGAAAATAGCGGGTGTTGTCCAACTAGCCGCGTCAATATTGGCTTGGGTATTATCTGGCATAACACGAGGAATATTTTCAAGTAATCCACCGCCTGTAATATGGGCGAGGGCATGCATGTTTATTTTTTCATGTAGGGCAAGTAAGGGTTTTACGTAGATTTGTGTAGGAGCTAATAATTTGTCGCCAAGGGTGGCGCCATCAAATGCTTTGTTTAAATCTGCGCCACTGACTTCAATAACTTTGCGTACTAATGAATAGCCATTTGAATGAGGGCCGCTTGAGGCTAGGCCGATTAGAGTATCGCCTGCTTTTACTTTTTGGCCAGTGATTAACTTGGCTTTTTCAACAACGCCAACACAGAAGCCTGCGAGATCATAATCATCAGCATTGTACATACCGGGCATTTCGGCCGTTTCACCACCAATGAGAGCCGCACCAGATTGTAAGCAACCATCGGCTATGCCTTTGATTACACTCTCTGCTGTTTCGATATCGAGCTTGCCTGTCGCGTAATAATCAAGAAAGAATAAGGGTTCTGCACCTTGAACGATAAGGTCATTGACACACATTGCCACCAAATCAATCCCGATAGTGTCGTGTTTGTTCATTTCAAGAGCAAGTTTAAGCTTCGTTCCAACCCCGTCAGTACCCGATACAAGCATTGGAGATTGGTAGCTTTCAGGGATTTCAAATAAAGCACCAAACCCACCTAAACCATCAACAACGCCATTGCGTTTTGTTCTGGCCGCATGGGGTTTGATGCGATCTATCAATTTAGCTCCTGCATCAATATCAACACCAGCGTCTTTATAGTTTAGTGGTTTTGTTGTTTTTGTGTCAGTATTTGAGGCATCGTGAGACAATGTAAAGCTCCAGTATTAAATGATTTTGCTAGTATTTAACTAAGTCGTTATTTACGATTACAAGTTGCGATGAAAGACCATTTATTTTTGGCGAATTCAGTGCATAATGTGCAATTGTATCAAATTCAGGCTTAGGCTGGATACACTATTTAGAACGGTTTTGGCTCCATGTTGGATGACTAAAACAAAAATAATTATAGGGGTCGGTGTTGCAAGGAATGAATGTTTTATCTCGAGGTTTTATCGGATTACTGAGTTTTGCTTGTATTGCGGCTAGTCAGCAATCTTTCGCAGCTAAAATCACGGATTTATATGAGGCTGAAATACCGGTTTCCAGTCAAAGTCGGCCTGATCGCCGCATTGCCATACAGCAGGCTCTTGCGGAAGTTCTGGTAAGGGTTTCCGGCCAACAAGATGTGGTTTTAGCCTTGCCGCCACTCATTGAAACCGATGCCATCCCCTTGGCTAAGACACCAAATCAAGTGCAACCAAAATTAGTTTTAGTGGGTAAAACAACCGAGATAGTCAGCGCACTAAATAAAGCCACCCACTATGTTAAGCAATTTCGTTATCAGCAGCCAACAGGTAGGCCTCATATTGATTGGGGTTTAAAGGCACAAGACAAACAAGCAAAGGGTAAAAAAACCGTTCAGCAAGTTTTGTGGATACGTTTTAATAAAAAGAAAATAAATAAGCTTTTACACGAAACTGGTTTACCTGTGTGGGGCAAGAATCGTCCTTCTATACTTGTTTGGATGGTAGTAGAAAGTCGTAATAAACGGTACTTATTATCTAACAGCATTAAAAGTACCACGAGAGAATCGATAGAGAAGCATGCAAAACTTTATGGTTTGCCAATTCGTTTTCCATTAATGGATTTAGCCGATAGGTCAAATATATCAATTAGTGATGTTTGGGGTAATTTTGAAGATCGGATTATGCAGGCATCTAAGCGTTATCAATCTGAATCAATACTTGTGGGCAAAGTCTACATCGCAAATCGGACTTGGAATACACAGTGGAGTCTTTATGTTGATGGCCGGCGTGTTGATTGGAATGAAAAGGCTTCTCGTTTGGATAAAGTGGTAAGAAAAGGTTTAAGTCATACTGCACAAAATCTTTCTCAAGCCTTTGCTGATGTAAAAACTGATCAAGGTATTCAACATATTCTTGTTGAAGTAAAAGAATTACAAGGCTTAGCTGATTATTCTCAAACAGAAAAATACTTATCATCTATCAGCGCTGTAAAAAAAATAGATACAATAAAATTAGAAAAAAATAGCGTTCTTTTTAGATTAACAACACAAGGGAGTCGCATAGGTGTGATGCAGGCAATTTCATTGGGTAGTCAATTAGCGGCTGAACCAAATGTTATTCCGAAAACAAACGCTATTCCTAAAATGAATGATATTCAAAGTTCAGGCTCATCAGTATCTGCATTAGATGGAAAAAATTCGGTTATAAATATTGCACATAAACAAGTTGAAATTCTTGTTCCTGATCTGATCTATCGGTTGTTAAAATAAAATAATGTTTGAGTTGCGTAACATACCTAATTTATTAAGTATCTTACGAATTTTACTGGTTCCGCCTGTTGTGTTTTACATGCTACAGGAAAATTATTTACCAGCTTTAATACTCTTTGTTATTGCGGGCGTTACTGACAGCTTGGATGGTTGGTTGGCTAAACGTTTTGAATGGCAATCCGCTTTAGGTGAAATACTCGATCCACTTGCCGATAAATTATTATTAGTTTCAAGTTATATTGTTTTTGCTTGGCTAGAACTACTACCGGTATGGTTGGTAGTCTGTGTCATGTTACGTGATGTGGTGATTGTTGTGGGTGGTGTTTTATATAGAATTTACTTTGGCAAGGTAGATATAAATCCCACGTATATTAGTAAGCTTAATACGTTAATGCAGATTGTCTTAATCGCTATTATGTTGCTTTCGTTGGCATGGTTATCCATAGATGAAATTTATATTAATATTTTAATATGGATAGTGCTATTTACAACCATTGCAAGTGGCTTTGTGTATGTGTTTTCTTGGGGACGTCGCGCAATACAGCATTTAACAAATAATAATAGGTAAGGATATTAAAATGGTTGAAAGTACTAAATGGTTTGTTTTTATTGGTGCCGCCGTTTTATGTGGCCTGATTTATTTGTTAACACCTATTTTAACGCCTTTTGTTATTGCCGCAGTGCTTGCATATATTGGTGACCCACTTGTCGATTGGTTAGAGTTAAAAAAACTGCCAAGAATCGCTGCGGTTTCAATTGTATTTTTCGCATTAACGTTGTTAGCGATAATTTCATTACTTATTCTTATTCCGCTAATTGAAAATCAAATTATTATTTTAATAAACAAAGTGCCGGTGTATGCAGAATGGATACAAAAAACAATACTGCCAATAATAAATGAAAAATTAGGTGAGGCAAAAATCAATCTTGATTTAAATACCTTGCAAGAATCATTGAAAGCTAACTGGCAATCAGCAGGGGGTATTGTTGCTCAGGTTGTTGGTTCTATTACGCGGTCAGGTTTGGCCTTATTTACGGGTATAGCAAATTTAACTTTAGTTTTTATCGTTACGTTTTATTTACTAAGAGACTGGGATAATTTAATTGAAGGTATTCGTCAATTATTACCATTAAACAAAGAAAAACTCGTTTCATCTTTAGCTAAACAGTCAGACCAAGTTTTAGGTGCTTTTTTTAGAGGGCAATTGCTAGTTGTATTGGCTTTAACGCTTGTATACTCCATTGGTTTAAGTATCGTAGGATTAGAGTTAGCGATACTTATTGGCTTATTAGCTGGCTTGGTGAGCTTTGTTCCTTACCTAGGTTTCATTCTCGGTATTGTTGTAGCAGGTACTGCGGCGCTTATGCAGTTCCACGATGCAAGTTACTTACTTTACGTCTTTATTGTTTTTGGTTTTGGCCAAGCATTAGAAGGCATGGTGCTAACGCCATTGTTGGTGGGCGATAAGATTGGCTTGCATCCTGTTGCGGTCATCTTTGCCGTTTTAGCGGGTGGGCAGCTTTTTGGGTTTTTTGGAATATTATGCGCACTTCCTGTGGCCGCAGTACTTGCTGTAATTATTCGGCATATGCATCAAGAATATAAAAAGTGTTCGTTGTATAATAATGCCTAACTTTTTAAGTGCCAACCAAGCAATGATAGCTAATGATATGAATATCCCAGAACAAATGCCGTTGGGTATACAATTAATGGATAACGCTCGATTCGATAATTTTATTATTGGGCAAAACGAAACAGCCGTTTATTCAATTAAAAACACAACGGAACAATATGTGTATTTATGGGGGGTACCCGGTTGTGGTAAAACACATTTACTACAAGCGTTATGCCACTCCTATTCTAAAATGAATTTAAAAATAAGTTATCTACCACTAGATAATATGATGTTGACACCAAGCGCATTTGAAAATTTAGAAACAATGGATTTAGTTTGTTTAGACAACGTTGAGTTTGCCGCAGGTAACCCAATGTGGGAAGAAGCTTTATTTAACTTATATAACCGATTGCGAGATGCTGATACTCGCTTAGTTGTTGCCGCTGAAAAATCACCTACTGGTTCAGATTTTAAGCTAGCCGATTTAGCTTCAAGAATGTGTTGGGGGCCGGTGTATCAGTTGAGAATGCTTGCCGATGAAGAAAAGAAAATAGCATTACAACTGCGTGCAAAAAATCGAGGTTTAGATTTAGATGATAATGTTGTTGATTACTTAATTAAGCGTAGTTCAAGAGATATGCAAAGCTTGTTTAATTTATTAGATAAGTTAGATAAAGCATCACTTGTCGCTAAAAGAAAGTTAACCGTACCTTTTGTGAGAGAGTTACTGTAGTTACTATAAAAACAGCAAGGAAATAGATTATGTCAGAAACATTTGTCGGTAGTTGTTTGTGTAAAAAGGTAACGTATAAACTTGTTGGTGATGCAATGCGTTTTTATCATTGTCATTGTGAACGTTGTCGGAAAATGACTGGTACAGGGCATGCAAGTAATATAATGGTTAAACCTGATGCAGACATTGAATGGTTAACAGGCGAAGATTTGTTAGGTCGTTATAAAGTCCCCGAAGCTGAACGTTTCTATAATTGTTTTTGCAAAGAATGTGGTAGCCCTATGCCGCGTGTTGTGCCTGAGTTAGGTTCTGTTCTTATTGCTGCAGGTTCATTAGATATGGTTCCAGAAATGAAACCACAAGCCAGAATCTTTTGGGATTCAAAAGTGGAGTGGTCTTGTGATAATTCGAAATTAGAAACGTTTGCAGAATATCCACCTAGTATATAATTTAAATTTATATAGTCTGCAGTTCAATATAAACAAACAATAAGAATTATCTTGTCTCCGCGCCATTTTTTTCATTTCGCTTATATACTAATGTTGCATTATGCATGATTAGCTCGTGGATAGTGTGGCCAAATTGATTATTTGCTAAAATCCCACAAAATATAATTTTAATAAAAAAACAAATAATCGTAGGATGCGGAAAATGAGAGAATTATTTAAGATTTATCTTATTGTTTTGTCGGTATTTGCTATATCGGCTTGTGGTGGGGGTTCTGGAGGTTCTGGTGATGAAAAACAACCTACATCTCTTAATGGTTCAGCAGAAAAAGGACCATTCGTTATTGGTTCAACTGTAACGGTCAATGAGCTTACTACTGATGGTATTCCCACTAATGCTACGCTAACTACCCAAACTATTGATGACTTGGGTAATTTTACGTTTACATATAAAGAAGACGCACTTGTTCAACTTAGTGTCAGTGGTTATTACAGGAATGAAATTACAGGTGAGTTATCAACCGGAATTTTAAATTTACGTTCTATATACAAAGTATCGACATCTGCAAGTCAAAACACTCATATAAATATTCTGACGCATTTATCGAGCGGAAGGGTATTACAGTTAATCAAAGACGGAGTAGAAGTGGAAGAGGCTATTTCCACCGCCAACTTTGAAATAATAACGGCGTTAAATAATGTAATTCCTGCTCCATCTATAGATTCATTTTCTGATTTAAGTATCTATGGAAGTGAAACAAATATTGAAGGCAACGCATACTTAACCGTAATTTCTACGCTGTTTTATCAGCTTTCAGTGAATTTATCAGATACAAATAGCAGCAATCCTGATGCAGAATTATCCCTTATTCTAAATACGTTATCGAGTGATTTAACTGATGGTGTTATCGATGATGCAGGGATAGTGAGCTCACTAAAATCTACGATTCCAAATATTAATCCTGCGTCTGTACAAAAGAACCTAGCAGATATTGCAATACTAGCAGGAAGTTCATCAACTGCCGCCAACATTAATCTGTTTTTAGATTCCGACTTAGATGGCGTATTTAATGAATACGACCTAGATGATGATGGTGATGGCATTTCAGATATTGATGATACCTCTCCATATACTCCCAACTTTAATATTATGAATAGGGTTTTTAATACCCCTGAAGACACCGATATTTCTTTGTATTTTGATGTTAATTCCCCGTTTTCTGACTCCAGCATTAGCTACACACTAACGGTCGCACCGACAAGTGGAGTGTTAATTGGAACCTTTCCAGATGTTATATACCGACCAAATACAAACTTTAATGGTAGTGACATTGTTAAACTATATGTATCTCAAGACGATATTCAGAGTGATGAAGTCACATTAACCATTAATGTTAGTGCTTCAAATGACGCTCCAATTATTTCCGGCCAACCTCAAACGAGTATAACGGCTTATAAAAGCTATAATTTCACACCTGTTGTAAACGATGTCGATAATAGTGGCTGGACATTCTCTATAGAGAATAAGCCTACCTGGATGGAATTTTCTGAAACAACAGGAACGTTAAGTGGTTCAGCGGAAAATAGTGATGCGGGAGAATACCCTAATATCATAATTAAAGTGTCTGATGGGATTGAAGAAGATGTGTTAGCCCCCTTTACACTGGTCGTAGATGATACACCTTGGATTCCTCAGGCTGATATGCCAATAGCTATTAGTGACGGTCATGCTGCAGTAGAAGTCAATGGAGTGATATATATTATTGGTGGCAGAGCTGGAAATTTCGATAATGTATTTGCTTACTATCCAGATACAAACACATGGGAAACAAGATCACCCATGCCTGTTGCGGCACATACACTCACTGCACATAATATAAATGGATTAATATACGTATTTAACTCATACGGAAGCACTGGTCCAAATAACCATTTAGGGATCTATAATCCAGTCACCGACAGTTGGACTAGTGGAACACCAATGACTATAAGTCGATTTTCTTTTACCAGCGCTACAGTTAATGGGAAAGTCTATGTAGTTAGGGGGAGAGATGCTTTTAACAGACCGTACGATGTCTTAAATGTAGTAGAAGAATACGATCCTGTTAGTGATACATGGACGACTAAATCACCATCACCTGCGTTCGCTGGCAAGTCTAGTGCAAGTGTATTTGAAGGAAAAATATATTTTGTTAGCCCCAACTTAGAGGGCAACTCTGAAGGCCCTGGTAAAGTTCATATCTATAACCCTTCTCTGGATTCGTGGACATTAAGTAATGGTATGTCAAGCTATAGGCAACTTCATTCTACCGCGTTCGTTAGTGGAAAGCTCTATGCAATGGGTGGGACTGATTCTGTTACACTAGATGTTGTAGAAGTATATGATCCTGTTACTGAGCAATGGAATACAAAAAGCAGCATGTTATACCCTCGATTCTACTGTTCAAATGCTGTTGTAAATGGAAAAATATATGTTTTTGGTGGCCGTGACTCTACAGATGATCTATCGTCAGTCGAAATGTATGATCCTAGTCTCGACAACTAAAGTGTAAGCATACACATATAATAGGGTAGTCGAGCCGGAGGTATCTAGCCTCCAGCTCACAAACGACTCTGAAAAGAATGGGTTCGCGTCTTATAAATAAGACTTATCAGGGTTTAGTGATTTGCAATCGTTAGTGACATAAATTGTGAATATGTGTTTGTTTTTTTCACCGTTAACAGATCAGCATAGAATCGATGACGATAGCTTTCTCTGAGTAGTTGCTGCATTAGTTCTCGTTAGAAATCGAGCTGAACTTGATTATCCTAAACTAAAATGAAGAGATGGTTGCATTCTGAGAATGGAATGAAAAAATAGTTAATCCTCAGGTTCTAATTTTTCCCCAAGCTCACGCGATTTATATTTTACAAACATAATGGCACCAATAAAAACAATCACTGTTAAGCCAACTTCAATTAGCGCCAATGTTTGTATCATGGCGTTTTTATTTGCCCATGCCTCAACTACGCCATGCATAAAATAAAAAAGTATTAACATACTCATCCAAGCAAAAGTATAACGCTTTCCATAGAGTAAGCCCCTCAACCCTAATAGTAATGGCGTTAAAATAAAAATAAGCGCTAAGGATGTTGTTGAGTTTGTAGGTGGGTCAAAAAAAATAATCCAACTTGATAGTAAGATTAGCATTCCAAAATAACCAACTAAGGTCATGAAATAATAAAAGTCAGCTTTTGTTTTTGTCATCGGTGATTCTATTTGGATTTGAGAGCACTAAATATTTAGTGATTTAATTTTTGAGCGAGTTCGGCTACGCGTTTGCCAAGTGCTTTCGCTAATATTTTTTCATCTTCACTAAATGGCATGTCATGATTAGCTCCGGTGATATGGCTGGCACCATAGGGTGTACCACCTGTACGGGTCGTGTTAAGTGTTGCTTCAGAATAAGGTATGCCTACCATTAACATGCCGTGGTGTAATAGTGGTTGCATCATGCTGAGTAGAACAGATTCTTGTCCACCATGATAACTTGAGCTCGAGGTAAAGACTGCGGCGGGTTTATTAATTAAATCACCCGATAACCAAATTGGTGTGGTGCTATCAATAAAATATTTTAACGATGCGCTCATGTTTCCAAAATAAGATGGGCTGCCAATAATTAAACCACTACATTGTTTTAAATCATCAAGGCTGACGTATAGAGGACCATTGTCTGGAATACTATCTTGCGTAGATTCATTAACTGTTGACACAGGGGCTACTGTACGCAATCGTGCTTGCATACCACTAACGCTTTCTATTCCGCGACTAATGAAATTTGCTAGCTCAGAGGTTGAACCATGTTTGCTATCAAATAAGACTAAAACTTCTGATGCTAAAGTTGAAGGCATGCTTATAATATATCCAATACGCTAACAGGCGGGCGACCAATAGCTACTTTGCCGTTGTTAACAACGATGGGACGTTCCATAATTTTAGGGAAATCAACCATTGCTTGGATAAGTTGTTCACTTGTTAGTTCTGGGTTATCTAAATGATTATCTTTGTACTCAGCTTCGTGTTTTCTCATTAATTGACGTGGTTCCATTTTTAACGTTGTGAGAATATCGGTGAGTGTTTTTACATCGGGTGGTGTATTTAAGTATTCAATGACTTCAGTCGTTACACCTTTTTCCTCTAAAAGAGAAAGCGTTTCACGTGATTTTGAACAGCGTGGATTGTGATAAATCTTTATGGTCATTATGAGCTCCCTAATGAGGCCGTATTACTATAATTGCCTCACTTTATTCTATTTTTCATTACCTTGACAGATCGTAGATCGAGTGTTATTTTTTTATAATATTCTACTTCAATTGTATAGCTGTAGATATAGCCTCAAGCCCAAGGTGAATAATACTCTTAATGACTAAACCTGAAGAATATGCTCCATATCGGATACCACATAAACTAATACTTATGTACTTAGCCTTATTTGGAATGCTCCTGCTAGCTAGCTGTAGCTTAATACCACCCGTACAAGAAATGAGTAATGCGCGTCAAAGTTTGCAAGCAGCTAAATCTGCTGGTGCAGAAGTTCATGATTCTAAACGTTTTTCTGAGGCTAAGGCTCTTCTGGACTTAGCCTCAGAAAAGATCGACTCTGGTGAATATACAGAAGCACGTGAATTAGCGCTTCGTGCTCGCAGTATCGCGATTAAATCCAGACAGGTTGCTATTATTAAACAATAGTTAAAATACTAAAGAACTTTTGGTTTTTGTGGGTGATATCAGTTTAGTTTCTTGACCTCGTCTCGAGTCAGTGATATTTTCTAACTCATTACAATAATTATTCCATCTGGGAGTGAACCACAATGAAAATAGCTCAATTATTGAAGTTTTTCGCTTTAATACTTGTAACGAGCAGCCTACTAATTGGTTGTGCTGGTACTACTGAAGAAGAACCGAAGCCTCAAGGTGGTGAAGCTGCTGCTGCCATTTCCGATGCCGAAGCCGCATATAAAATAGCCCTTGATGAATTATATGCTTGGCGAGATACCGGTAAGTTAATTGATAAGGCCAAAAAAGCCCTTAAAGCTGGCAAAGATGACGAAGCCATTAAACTTGCAAATAAAGCTAAGAAACAAGCCGAAGATGCTGTTGCTCAAAAACAATCTGAGATAGACCGTATTAGTTCATTATTTGGTGAGGATGCTCCTGTAGCTTCATCTGGCGATTATCAAGTCGTATCCGGTGATAATTTATGGGATATTTCTGCCAAGTCTGAAATTTATGCAAACCCTTATCAATGGCCTTTAATTTATAAAGCGAACAAAGATCAAATTAAAGATGCAGATTTGATTTATCCAGGTCAGAACTTAGCAATTGATCAAGGTGCATCTGCTGCTGATGTCGATGCTGCTGTTAACCATGCTAAAACACGTGGTAGTTGGTCGATTGGTAGTGTTGAAGGTTCAGATAAAGCTTATCTTTCTAAGTAGTAACCTTACTGTTTAAAAAAGGCTCCATAGAATTTTCTATGGAGCTTTTTTAATGCAGAAATGAATATCATAAAATGATATGGGTTTAATGAATCAAAATTTAACGATAGTTAAACATTTATTGAAACAGAGCTTTCGTCATTTTTTATCACATGATTGTTTGAGATCGGCTGCAGCACTCTCTTTTACGACATTATTAAGTATTGTGCCCATTGTGGCATTATTGTTTTTTTCCGTTAGTCAATTTGTTAATAATTCTGAAAATCAACTCACGATACATAATACTCTGTTAAATATATTTTCCCCATCAGTTGGGCAAGAAATGCAAGCGAAGCTTTTATTGTTAGCTGAACAAGCGTCAAAGTTACGAACTTTTGGTTTGAGTGTTCTGGTGGTAACGGTTTTATTCGGGTTAAATACAATTGATCTAACAATTAACAACATTTGGAATATTGAACGGTGTAAGCGTACACTTCTAAAATTAGCATTATATTTTTTGGTGTTAATGTTTATACCTATCTTGGTTGGCATTAGTTTATATATCAGTACATACTTTTTTTCAGCTTTGGCGTTAGGTACAACACTGGAAAGTAGTTTATTAAATTCAATATTGGTTCATGCTGTACCTATCACAGTCACTTGGCTTGCCTTTGTGAGTATTTATTTATGGATGCCTAATACAAAAGTTGAAGTTAAGTCCGCTCTGATTGGTGGCGCAATTGCTGCATTATTATTTGAATGTGCAAAGATACTATTTTTACTCTATATACGTTATTTTCCAAGTTATGATTTGATATACGGTGCTTTTGCAGTACTACCTTTATTTTGCCTTTGGATTTATATCTCATGGATAATTGTATTAATTGGCGCGGTCATAACGTTTAATTTAATTGAATACAAGAAGAATCCCCTGATCGTACGTCAATGAAGGGAACGTTTGCTAGCTTGTAGAGTCAGAACCATGCGCTATTTTGAAGAAGGATATTTTTCAGTGAAAATATTACAAATACAATATAAACAATTATTTTTAATCGTTATATCTATATTAAATTTATATTCAATAAGTTTTGCGGAGGCCGGGCTTACCCTCTTGGACTTAAACGATAAGAAAGTAAGTGTTTCTGACTATAAGGGAAAGTGGGTTATTGTAAATTATTGGGCAACTTGGTGTCCACCATGTGCTGCTGAAATTCCTGAGCTTAATGCTTTCCATAAAAAATATCATACGACAGATGCGGTGGTATTAGGTGTTAATATTGAAATAGAAGATTTAGAGTATGTTAAAGAATTTGTTAAAGATTTTAAAATTATATATCCAATATTAAAGGCAAAGGATTCTGTTTCTTCGCCATACGGACATCTTCAAGCTTTGCCTACTACCTTTATAATAGATACGAAAGGTAAACTGAGAAAAACTATTGTTGGTGCGGTGACGTTTGAGCGCTTAGAAAATATTATTAAATCGAAAGCTGTTACTGATTAAAACGTTGTTGCTGTATGGCCCACTGTTGAAATAATTTTTCTTCTTTATCTATTTCATCTGAGTTAATTAATCCTTTCCTGAGAGCAATAGATACGGCACGTGAACGAATATTTAAACTCTTAGGTTCGCCACTTTCTATTGCGACACCGAGCTTAAGATAGAGTGTTTTAAGACGATTTTGAGCTCCACGATGTGATAAAAATCTACGATCGGCAATGAGCTTATCCGTTAAACCAAGAGATATATCTACAAGTACTTCATAATCGGTATCTGTTAAGTCGCTATCTGTTTTTAATGTGAGTTTATTGGATGGGCGTAATTTTGGATCAACCCAACATTGGTCGTCATTGAATACAGCGGATACAGCTTTATTTAAAATATCAGATGTATTATCTTTTAATATATAACCATAAACAGTTTGCGGTGGAATAATTTTAATTAATGAACGTATATATGTTTCATCGCCGTAATTAGACCAAAATAATATTCTAGCGTTTGGTTGTTCTTGCCAAATATTTTTTGCTAGAGTAATCCCATTCATTTGCGGCATTTGTAAATCAGTAATAATATTTGGAGCTTCATGATTCTTTGCTAATTCAATTGCTTGTAGAGGATCTTCTGTGAGCATGAGATCAAATTTATTTAAATGATCCGTAAGAAATTCCCTATCGCGAGGATTATCCTCTGCAATAATTAGATTAATGGGAGTCGTTAAAGATTTTTTTTTTGTATGTATGCTAATCATTTCTTCATGCATATATGGGCGAATCTTTTGAAGTTTTTGGAGAAATTTTTCTTACATGGTTATTTTCGTGGTGTTCGAAAACAATTTTCAAACATGTACCCGTACTAAACCGTGACGCTTGCCATACAGCTTCTGTTTTTAAAATACTTGCTCGGTGCTTTATTGATAATAATCCCATATGTCCGTGGAAATTAGTTCGTGTAAAATCAAACCCTACACCATTATCTTCAATAGTTAGAACTATATTTTTATTTATTACCTTGATGACTAATTCAAATCGATTGCAATGAGCATGTTTGAAAATATTGTTAATCGCTTCGATAGATATACGATAAAGGTGTAAACATTGTTGGTGAGTGAAATGTTTTTCAATTTGTTCGTCAATCTGTATATAAAACTCGATACTTTGTAGTAAGGAAACATTTCGTTTTATGTAATCACGAATAGAGGCTTCTAATCCCAACATTCCAAGTGAATGAGGAAAAAGGTCATTAATTAACGACCTTAAGTCTATGTTTAGTCGCTCTAGCGTAGAGTCAATGGTTTTTAATTCTCGCTCTAGATTTTTTACTGATTTCCCATTAATTTTAGATATATTAATATCGCGGCGTAATTGAGTGATTTCAGATAAGAATTGGTCATGGATATCCATTGCTATTCGTTGTCTTTCATCTTCCGCTGCTTGCATAATTTTTTCACTTTCAATGGTATTATCTAAGCGTTGTGATATATTTTTAAGCTTAGAAGATATTTGATTTAATTCATCTTTGTTTTTCGAAATTATCTCATTTGAACTATCATCCATGGACGTTCCATCGAGAATATTTGTAGCGTACTGGCTAATAGATGATAGGCGTTTTCGTAAATTTGTACTCACTAGAGCCGATATGATAACGGCAAGAAATGTGGCTATACCCAGAACTATTAAAATTAAATGTGTGAGCTTAGATGTAATTTTTGTAATATCTCGATTGGATTTAACGTAAAGACTACGTTTTTTTGCTTGTAGTGTATTATAAATATAGTCAATTTTTGGTGATAGTTTCTGTAAGCTTAATATTGCAGTTGATATGTCAATATTTTCAGAATATAGAGTGTCTTCTAATGTGGTTGAAAAGAAGAAAAGGTCAGCTTCAGGAATTTTGTCAATAATATCGCTGGAAGTAAGACTTGTTTTTAGAAATTGATATTGTTCAATATAATTAAAAAACAATTCTTCTTTTTTTTCAGAGTTTTCGGAAGCATTAATATTTGATATTTCGGTGAGTAAATCTAACATCTGATAATCAGTCGATTTAGCGATTTTAAGCTGATCAGTGGCTCGTGCCCACTCTCTAATCATGTCATTTTGTTCAGATATATCATTCAAATAGAGGAGTGTGAAAATAAGTACCGCAATAATGGGTATCGCAAGAACTGTAGGGGCTGCGAGAATTTGAAGATTAAGTGGTAGGTTACGCATAATAAAGTTATTTGTTCTTCTTGACTGAAATTATATAATACAATAATAGTGTAGTTTAGGCTTGTTTTAACTGTGTATATACACAGTGCGAATATTCATCTTAGCTTATATGCTTTGTTTATAAGATACTAACGATTATGGGGAGATTAGAATGACAAATCGACAGTTGAAGTTAGCTATTACCAGCTTATGGTTACTAATATTTGCTAATACGGTACAAGCACTAGAAACACCAGATAACTCTACAGCTCGTGATCCCTATAAGTTCTTTTTTAATGAAACTTGGGGTGATTTTAAAGAAGAATTAGCTGAAGCAAAAGCACAAGGCAAAAAAGGTGTGCTTTTGTTCTTTGAAATGGATGAATGCCCATATTGCCATTTCATGAAACTAAATATTCTTAATCAACCCGTGGTACAAGAATACTATCGGAAAAACTTTCTGATTTTTAGTGTTGATATTGAAGGTGATCTGCAAATAAAAAATATGCAAGGTAAAAGTATGAAACAAAAAGACTTTGCATTTAAAGAAAATAGAGTTAGAGCGACACCTGTCTTTGCATTTTTTAATTTACAGGGCAAGCGTGTATTTCGATATACAGGTAAAGCATCTAGCATTGATGAGTTTTTACTTATGGGAGAGTTTGTGAGTAATGAAAAATATATAAAAACATCTTTTACACGCTACAAACGCCAACAACGAAAAAAATCTGATTGATTAAGTATTAAACTATTAAAATGATGTTATTAACTAAAGTAATATTTTTAAGTCTTCTCTTTTCATCTTTGAGTTATGCAGAAGGCGGGAAAAAGATTCCTGATCCTTTAGCCTTAAACGAGGCGTTGCTCTTTTCCGAACAGCCTCATCCAAATTTAACGACTGCAAATCTTTATCTTCAAGCTGCAAATAATCAAAAAAGAGAAGCTGAAAATGAAGGTGACTTAACAGCATATTTTGAAGGTCGTTTGCAATATATAGAGCCATCATCAATAGCCGTTGACCAAGGGCATGATGACCATCGTGCGGGTTTAGTTATTAGTAAAACTCTTTATGATTCTGGTCGCAATGACGCAAGTGTCACATCAGCAAGCTTAAGTATTGAAGCTCAACAGGCAAATAAAAAACGTATTATTTTGGAACGCCGAATAGAAATAATGCAAAAATTTTACGATGTAATTTTAGCAGATATGCTTTTTTATAAGTATAACGAAGAAATGGCAAATAAGTTTATCCGTTTAGATAGGTTACGTGACCGTCTGGAGCTTGGACAAGCATCAGACCTAGATGTAATGGAAAAAGACGTAGATTTTAAACGTGTACGTTATTTACGTCAGCGTAGTGAGAACGAACAACGCATTACTCGCTCAAAACTCGCCATTGCTATGGGGCGGCCAGGTGAGCTAGTTAATGCCGTCACTAAACCTAAACATAATTTTAAAAACATTAAACTTCCTAGTGTTGAAATATTAAATAAAATATCATTGACAAATAATTATGAAATTGTAGCGCGTCAGATTCAGTTAACTGAGGCACGAACCAGAGTTGCATTCGCAAGAAAAGTTAATAGCCCAACCGTAAGTTTAGAAGCAGGTAGCTATGCTTATTCAAGAGATTTACAGGGTCGAGATGAATTACAAGTAGGTGTTGTATTGCGGGTACCTTTATTTGCCGGAGATAAATCTGATATTGAGGTCGCTAAAGCGTTAAATCGGGTGTATCAGATTGAGGCAGATATTGCGTTGATTAAAACAAAAATAGAAACTTCTATATTAACATTATGGTTAGAGTTTGATTCATTGAAAAGTAAATTACAGCAAATGGAAGCCTTAACAGATTACAGAGAACTTTATTTAGATCGTAGTCGAGCATTATATGAATTAGAAGTTAAGACAGATCTTGGTGATGCAATGGTAAGAATTTCGGAAGCTGAGCGGAGTTACTTACAAACTCAATACGAGATGATGATTGTAATGGCTAAAATTGAATTAGAAGTTGGCCAAAAACTAGAAACTATAAAAGAAGAAGGTACGCAGCAATGAAAATTATTTATACAATACCAGTATTATTTTCATTACATCTAAGCAATGTGTTTGCCCAAGAGCAGATTGATGCAGTGATTGACTGGGCGCATCGTGTAGATTTGGCGATACCCGTAGATGGGATTGTTAAAAAAGTAAGCGTTAATACTGGGCAAAAAGTTAAAAAAGGACAAGTTCTGGTTGAACTTGATGACAGAATATTTCGTGCACAACTCAATAAAGCCCGTGCGAACGTAAATGGTTTGAAATCAACTTATGATGAAATAAATAGAGAGCTTTCCCGCTCACAAGAATTATACGACCGAACTGTGTTAGCTGATCATGATTTACAAGTAGCCAAAAATAATGTTGTTGTCGCGAAAGCACATTGGGAATCTGCAAAGGCTGAGTATGTTAAGGCTCAGATTGATTTAGAACTTTCAACTTTAAATGCACCTTTTAATAGTATTATCTTAAAGCGTAATGTCGAGATAGGCCGCGCTATTATAAATAAATTAGCTTATGATACGCTTATTACACTGGCTTCTAGTTATGAGTATCTTGCAAGGGCTAAAATAATGCAGGTTCAAAGTGAAGCGATGAGTTTGGGACAGAGTGTTAAAGTAAAAGTGAAAGATAAAACATATGAGGCTAAAATCATTGCAATTGAGTATGCGTTTGAAAAAACAGCTAGCCAACATCAAGTTACTGTAATGTTTGAAAGTAATGATAATACTCTACACGCGGGTTTGAAAGCTGCAATTATCTTTTAAGTATTAAATACTGTTAGTTATAATTCTAGGAAATTAAATGTCAAATAGTAAGAAGTATAGCTACAGAGTAGTTAAAAATCGAAAAAATTGGAAAGTCGAAATTGTCAGGCAAGCCACATCTAAAAAGACAGTAGTCTCAAAAAGGCAAACTGGTTTCGAAACTGAGGCTGAAGCGATAGATTGGGCGGAAAAAGAATTAAAATTTTTTGTAACAACTTTAGGTGAGCACAACAAACGTAAGGCAGCGCAACGTACAGAAAGAGATCAAAAGGAAGAAGAGTTAGCGCTAGCTGCACTCGAAGCCCAAAAGGTTCGTGATGCAGCAAAAGAAACTAAACCAGAAAATGATTTCTAAAATTCTGATTATTGAAAAACTCTTTTCTGAACGAATATAATCTTAGGTTACATTAATGAATAATAACGACATCTTACGTAGAATTAGATATGTCTTTGATTTTGACGACTCTAAAATGATATCTATCTTTGCTGCCGCTGACTTTGATGCAACGCGTAAGCAAATAAGTGATTTACTAAAAAAAGAAGATGACCTTGACTACAAAGAGTGTCGTGATACGGTGCTAGCTATTTTTCTTAATGGATTAATTAATGATAAACGCGGTAAACGCGATGGTGAACAGCCTGAACCTGAAAAGATGTTAACGAATAATAGTATCTTTATGAAATTAAAGATTGCGCTTAATTTAAAAGCAGAAGATACCATTGCCATTTTAAAATTGGCAGGTTTTGACATAGGTAAACATGAACTTAGTGCTTTTTTCAGAAAGCCTTCGCATAAGAATTTTCGAAGTTGCCAAGATCAAGTCTTGCGTAATTTTTTGAAAGGGTTACAAATTAAATATCGTGGTGACGATTAGACCGATGGATGGTGCTCATCTTCTCTGGTCTGTTTTGTTTGGCGGTATTGGTATAGGTTTTTTTGTATATGGACGAAGACAAAAAGCGATTGTCCCGTTTCTAGTAAGTATAGGATTGTTTATATTTCCTTACTTCGTTTCCAATGTATATCTGCTTGTATTCGTAGGAACCGTACTTATATTGATACCGTATTTTGTTAGAATGTAGCTGCTAGCTACCACATTAAATCATCGGGTATCTGGTAGTCAGCATAAGGGTCATCTTTATTTTCATTAGTTATTGGTTCGTTATTGCTGAATAATATTATACGACTCTCATCTCGCTGTTGAATTTTTTCAGCCACTGCTTTTGCAACGAGTTCATAGCCTTCATTAATTGATGCAATACCTAATCTACCAACGATGATATTTTTCTTCATTTCTTCGTTAACATAGATGTTCTTTACTTTTTTATCATGCTCAAAATTATAGCTGATGTCGCAGTTTTCATTACGATCTATCGCATTAACGGTAATAAGTTGATTAATTTCTGCAGCGACAGCTTTTAATTTAGCTTGGTCTTCTTTTTGTTTATTTAGATTACGATCTAACTCGGCCTTATCTTTAGCGGCTTGTTCTATTTTGAGCTTTGTCTCGTTAATGATTTCTTTATTGGTTGAACGCTGTTGCTTATTTTTTTTATTCCTATCTTTTTTTACTTGGTGAGCCTGTTTTTTACTGACAAGTCCTGTTTTCATTAGTTGATCTTGAAATGGATTGCTCATTATCGAATACTCCAACGCTTATCTAATGCACTAAAAACTTTTGTCGTGTAACGGTAACTCCCTAAACTGCCATTGTACCGAGCTAAAGCACGGGTGATGTTACCTTTTTCTTTATCCAAATAATATCTTAGAATAGTACAGCCAAAGCGTAAGTTGGTGCGTATGTTGAAAAGATTATCATTAGTTTTGCCTATTTCTTTTAGCCAGAAAGGCATGATTTGCATTAAACCACGCGCACCGACTTTGGAAATCGCATATTCATCAAAATTACTCTCAACTTGTATGAGTGCTAAGACAATTTGCGGTGAAAGTTTCGCTCGTTTAGCTTCATAATGAATATGACGTAATAACTGTAAACGTTCTTTTGTATTTTTTATTTTTGGCGATAGTCTTGTTGACATGTCTAATAGCCAAACTTCAGCATCAAATCGGTCATTAAAACTATCGCTTGCTTCAATGGATTCTTTAAGTAGCGACCTTAATTCAGGATCAGGTCTTTCCTGACTCGATGCGCTTACGGTATTTATCTGATACGCGAACAAAATAATAATGTTAAACATTAAGAATATTTTGTTAACGATAACTTTCATTATAAAGTCTATTTTTTAAATTTATCTTTAATAAAATCAAAAATTGAATCAGTATTAACATCTTGTGATTCGCTGTCTATTCGCCCTTTATACTCAAAGGTTCCGTTTTTTAATCCTCGTTCACTGATAACAATACGGTGTGGAATTCCAATTAATTCCATATCGGCAAACATTACACCGGCACGTTCCTTTCTGTCATCAAGTAGAACATCATAACCAAGTTCTTTTAACTTCTCATACATGGCATTAGATTCTTTTTGAACAATTTCTGATTTATGTAAATTCATCGGTATCAGCACAATTTGAAACGGTGCAATGCTACTAGGCCAAATAATTCCGTTCTCATCATTATTTTGTTCAATGGCTGCAGCGACGATACGAGTTATACCGATACCATAACAGCCCATCGTTACCGTAACGGCTTTCCCTTTGTCGTCTAGCACGGTGGCATTCATTGCGTTACTGTACTTGTCACCGAGTTGGAATATATGTCCAACTTCAATACCGCGTTTGATACTGAGTGACCCTTTACCGTCTGGGCTAGGATCACCATTCACAACGTTTCGGATATCGACTTTGTTATCAAGCGGTAGATCACGTTGCCAATTAACGCCACTTAGGTGTTTATCATTCTCGTTTGCACCACAAACAAAGTCTGCTATGGCTGCAGCAGAGTGATCAACGTAGACAGGAACGCTTAGACCAACGGGGCCTATTGAACCTGCATCACAGCTAACTACAGTACGAATCTTCTCCGGACTTGCTAAGGTGAAAGGTGATGCAACAGCATCAATTTTTTCTGCTTTGATCTCATTAATCTCATGGTCTCCTCGTACAACTAATGCGACAACACTGTTATCAATGCCTTCAACGAGCAATGTTTTTATACATTGCTTAGCTTTAATCTTTAAGAAGTCGCTAAGCTCTTCGATGCTATGTTGATTAGGTGTATCGATTGTCGTTAATTCTTTACTGGCGGCAGGAAATTCCGTTACAGGTGCGATGGCTTCCGCTAATTCAACGTTTGCCGCAAAATCGCTTTGGTCACTAAAAGCGATATCATCCTCACCTGATTCAGCCAGCACATGAAATTCATGAGATAAGTTACCACCAATCGAGCCGGCATCGGCACTCACTGGGCGATAGTTCAAACCAATGCGATCAAAAATATTACAGTAAGTTTGATGCATTATTTTGTAAGTATCATTAAGTGATTCATTATCAATATGAAAAGAGTAGGCATCTTTCATGATAAATTCTCGTGAACGCATCACACCAAAACGTGGACGAATTTCATCACGAAACTTTGTTTGTATTTGGTAAAAATTAATAGGAAGTTGTTTATAACTACGAACTTCTTTTCTAAATAAATCAGTAATGACTTCTTCGTGGGTTGGTCCAAAACAAAATTCGCGTTGATGGCGATCGTTCATACGTAATAACTCAGGGCCATATTGTTCCCATCGGGTTGACTCTTGCCACAGTTCAGCCGGTTGTACTGTCGGCATTAATAATTCCTGTGCGCCTGCATTGTTCATTTCTTCACGAACAATGTTTTCAATTTTACGCAGAACTCGCAATCCCATTGGTAGCCAGTTATAGAGTCCAGCAGATAGTTTGCGAACCATACCGGCTCTAATCATAAGCTTGTGGCTGATAACTTCGGCGTCAGATGGGACTTCTTTAACAGTGGCTAGTAAAATTTGAGAAACACGCATAATAGATAACTACTTATATAATGAGAAAATTAAACCATATTTTAACGAGTTTTGAGGTAGCACGCATAGCTTTTAAGCTCAGTTGAGGTATTTATTTCTGTTGTTGTGGTGATGAGGGGATAACATTCGCATTTTGATTGTATTGAAGTGTGTCGTAGGGAATGTTGCTCTCGGGCGGCGTGTCACGAATTATCCATTGTCCTTTTTTATCCTTCCATTTATAAAGTGGTTTTGTTTTTTGTTTAAGAATTTGTGGCGACAGATTGTCAATTTTATTGCTAACGCTCTTTGGCAATAGTGAATAAATTCGTGTTTGTAGAGCAGGTGATTGGTAGAAGACAATTCCGAAAAAGATAAGTATTACAATTGATATTAATGTGAATTTCTTCATGTGAGTTACGCTTTATTGTGCTTAGAACGTACTACCATTCCAGCCCCACATGCTGCGTGGGGCATCAGTAAATTCAATATAAATGCGATCCTGTGTAATGTTGGTTTTCTCGTGAATTAGTTGGCAAAGCGTTGCAGATAAAGATTTTGTTTGTGATTCGGCGAGTCCAATACTTTTCAGTTCAAGATAAGCGGTCGGCTCATCTGTTCCAGCGAATAACATTGGACGAACAGGATCAATAGTAACCATTACGTAGGTTTCCGGCTTCCCAAGTTCCCTCGCAATTAGAGCTGAGGCCCCTTTCATCAATGACGATTGTTGTAACGCTTCAAGGTCTTGATTAGACTGAATTTTTAAATAAGGCACTTTAGTTTTTTAAAAAAATTAAGTTTAATCACAAAATTGTTTAATATTATCTTTGGCACTTTGAATACGTTTTGCTCGTTCGTCATCATCTAAACGAATTGTCTTGCCGTCTTTGTCAGTGAAACGGCGATAGACTTGTAAAGCTGTCAGTGCTTCCTTGGATTTTGCGCATGATTCTTTGCGAAGGTCAGCATTTTTTGCTGATTCAGCAGCGACTTTACTTTTTTCCTTGTTGTCTTCGGGAGTGCCTATCACTGATTCACGGGCTTTTTTTACTTTGGCATCTCGTTCTTCACTACTCAGTCTGGAGCTGCGTGACTTTTTATCAGGTTTAATGGTCTTGAAGTCACCATCTGCCGGAGGGTGCTGTGAGTAGACCCAGTTGCCTTGAGCATCCTGATATTTATACATTGCAGCGTGGCTCAGTATAGGAGCAGAGAGTATTAAAAGAGCGATTAAGCATTTGAATTTCATAATATTTCGTTCCATTTTTTACTTATTATTGAGTATGGCAAGTTCATTTCAGATTGTAAATTCCATACTTAACAGATTTGGTTATTTTCCTTTAAATTTAGCATGGAAGAGCATGTTTGAATTAATATAAGTGCATTTAAACAGAAAAACATCAAATTTATACATTGTATAACCCTATTTTCCTTGTTTTTTCATGTAATTATAAGCATTTGCTTGGCCAGCCAATAGCATTCCTATTATAATACAGCGCTTGAGTGCCCGGGAATTACCGAGCAATCCTGTAATGATTGATAAATAGCCGAGATTGACGTTTTTACAATTTGATTTCAGCTATATTCCCAATAATATAATCCGAAATATTAGTGGGGTAATCGCCCTTTCTTGGGCGTTTTTTATCTTTCCTGATTAATTTTAGCGTACCGACCTGGTTAACCTCGATACGTGTTTTATAGTAAATCGACAAGGTGATGTAATAGTGAAACTTAGTGGTGCAGAGATTGTTATTCGCTCCCTCAAAGATGAGGGTGTTGATTACGTATTTGGTTACCCTGGCGGTGCCGTGCTTCATATTTATGATGCAATACATAATCAATCAGATGTTGAGCACATTCTTGTCCGTCATGAGCAAGGGGCAACCCATGCGGCGGATGGTTATGCGCGTTCAACCGGTAAACCTGGGGTTGTCTTAGTAACGTCAGGACCTGGTGCAACCAATGCAATTACTGGTATTGCAACTGCACACCTTGATTCCATACCGCTGGTTGTAATAACCGGACAAGTTAACTCTGCATTTATCGGTAGTGATGCATTTCAAGAAGTGGATTCTGTTGGTATTAGCCGCCCATGCGTAAAGCACAACTTTTTAATTAAGCGTGCTGAAGATATCGCTGAAACAATGAAAAAGGCATTTCATCTTGCTATGACAGGACGACCTGGCCCTGTTGTTGTTGACATCCCCAAAGATATTACAGATCCGAACCATAAGATTGATTATGATTATACCAAAAATGTGTCTATCCGTTCATATAACCCAACGGTACAAGGTAATCACAAACAAATTAAAAAAGCGGTAGATTTAATCCTCGCGGCCAAACGTCCAATGATTTATAGCGGGGGTGGTGCGGTCTTAAGTAACGCCAGTGAGGAATTAACCGCATTTACCAATCGACTTGGTTTTCCTATTACCCAAACTTTAATGGGCCTAGGCGCGTATCCTGCTAGTGGTGAAAACTCTGTTGGTATGTTGGGTATGCATGGTACCTATGAAGCTAATATGGCAATGCATGAGTGCGATACATTAATTGCTATTGGTGCGCGTTTTGATGATCGGGTAACTGGTGAGCTAGAAAAATTCTGTCCGCATGCAAAAATTATTCATATCGATATTGATCCTTCGTCGATCGCTAAAAACGTTAGTGTAGATGTGCCAATCGTCGGTGATGTTAAACACGTACTCGTGGATATGAGTAAAGAACTTAAACTAAATAAAGCAAAACCAGATGAAAAAGCATTAAAATCCTGGTGGAAGCAGATTAAAAAATGGTCTGCAGGAGATTGCTTACGTTACGACAAACAAAGCGCACTCATTAAACCGCAGTTTGTTGTAGAAGAATTACATAAGGTAACTAATGGCGATGCTTTTATTACCTCCGATGTTGGTCAGCATCAAATGTTTGCGGCGCAATACTATGGTTTTAATAAACCACGTCGTTGGATAAACTCGGGTGGGCTGGGCACAATGGGTTTTGGATTACCAGCTGCACTTGGTGTTCAACTGGCACATCGCGATGAAGTGGTTGCGTGTATAACAGGCGAAGCCAGTATTCAAATGTGTATACAAGAATTATCAACGGCTTTGCAATATGATTTACCCGTTAAGATTATTATGTTGAATAATCGTTACATGGGTATGGTTCGCCAGTGGCAAGAATTTTTTTATGAAAGCCGTTATTCGCAATCGTATATGAAGGCCTTGCCTGATTTTGTAAAATTGGCAGAAAGTTATGGCCATGTGGGTATGCGTATCGAAAATCCTAAAGATGTTAACAGTGCTTTAAGCGAAGCTTTTGCAATGAAAGATAGACTCGTCTTTATGGATTTCATAACGGATCAAACTGAAAATGTGTATCCGATGATTGCTGCTGGTAAAGGGCATCATGAAATGCATTTACAACAAGAGTGTATTCCTATTCAGTCATCAGATAGAGAATTGGCGTAGAGGTTTTAGTAGTGCGACATATAATTTCAATTTTAATCGAAAATGAATCGGGCGCCTTATCTAGGGTAGCCGGTTTGTTTTCAGCTCGTGGTTATAATATAGAATCGTTAACCGTTGCGGTGACAGAAGATGCATCATTGTCTCGCATGACCATTGTTACTAGCGGCACAGAAAATATTATTGAACAAATCAACAAGCAATTAAATAAGCTTATTGATGTTGTTAAAATTGCCGATATTACTGAGGGTGCGCATATTGAGCGTGAACTTATGATGGTAAAAGTTGATGCGACAGATACCGTTAAGCGTGATGAATTACAGCGTTTAGCTGATATATTTAAAGGTCGAATTATTGACGTGTCTGATGACATCTACACGGTTGAATTAACCGGTGAAGGTGAAAAATTAGATTCATTTTTGAAAGCAGTGGATGAAACATCCATTATAGAAACAGTTCGTTCGGGTGCAATTGGTATTGCACGCGGAAAGAAATCATTACAAGTTTAAAAATTAAGCAAGGGTAAAATAATGAATATTTTTTATGATAAAGATTGTGATCTGTCGATCATCAAAGGTTTAAACGTAACAATTATTGGTTACGGTTCACAAGGCCATGCACATGCTAACAACCTAAAAGATTCTGGCGTGAATGTAACTGTTGCTCTACGTGAAGGTTCTTCATCTGCAGCTAAAGCGAAAGAAGCTGGTTTAACAGTAAAGAACACAACTGAAGCCGTTAAAAGTGCAGATGTTGTTATGGTATTAACACCTGATGAATTCCAATCGACACTCTATAAAGACGAAATCGAACCTAATATCAAAAAAGGTGCAACCTTAGCATTCGCTCATGGTTTTGCTATTCATTATAATCAAGTTGTACCACGTGCTGATTTAGACGTTATCATGATTGCGCCTAAAGCACCTGGTCATACTGTACGTAGTGAATTTGTTAAAGGTGGCGGTATTCCAGATCTTATTGCTGTATTCCAAGATGCATCAGGCAAGGCAAAAGACGTTGCTTTATCGTATGCTTCAGGTGTTGGTGGTGGTCGTACAGGTATTATTGAAACGACTTTTAAAGATGAAACTGAAACAGATTTATTTGGTGAGCAAGCTGTATTATGTGGTGGTGCCGTTGAATTAGTTAAAGCGGGTTTTGAAACATTAACTGAAGCGGGTTATGCTCCAGAAATGGCCTATTTCGAATGTCTTCATGAATTAAAACTGATTGTTGATTTAATGTATGAAGGTGGTATCGCTAATATGAATTACTCAATCTCAAATAATGCTGAATATGGCGAATACGTTACTGGCGAAAAAGTTATTAACGATGAAAGTCGTAAAGCAATGAAAGATTGCTTAACCAATATTCAAAATGGTGAATATGCAAAACGCTTTATTTTAGAAGGCGCGTCTAATTATCCTGAAATGACTGCTCGTCGTCGTAATAATGCTGCACATCCAATTGAAGTTGTGGGTGGTAAATTACGAGAAATGATGCCTTGGATAACGGCAAATGCGTTGGTTGATAAGTCTAAAAATTAAATCACGATTAGCGAGAGCTCAGATAGCGGCGTTGTAAACTTAACTCTAAATGCTCACTTACTATTGTAAGCTCCGCTTTATCGTTAAATTTACGCCTTGCTCTCCAAGCTCTCGCTATCCGTGATGGCGTAGTATGTAAAAAACCGGGCAATAAGCTCGGTTTTTTAATAAATTATATTTTATAAAACTGGTTGTATTATGATCGCTCGTGAAGCTTTCTGGTATTTAATGCCTCTTATTGTCATTACTGCCATTTTGCAATATTACTTTCCGTTATTTGCATTACCATTATGGTTGGTCGTTTTTGCTGTAATGTATTTATTTCGTACGCCTGAACAAGTTTTATCATCCGATCCGTTGGGTTTGGTTTGTCCGGTCGATTCCACTGTTCAAAGCATAGCAAAAGTTATGGATCCATATTTAAATCGAGAATCTATTCGTATAGATTTTGATATGAATCTTACCGACCCTTATACTTTACTTAGCATCACTGAGGGAAAGATTATGAATTTCTGGATGCGTCGTCCGGATTCAAATAATCAAGATAGAATTAGAGCCATATGGATACAAACCGACGAACAAGACGACACTGTTATGGAGGTTCACCCTAGCCGGAGTGGACAAGTAATGTGCTATAGCGCGGCGGGTGAACGTGTTGGTCAAGGTAAAAAGTGTGGTTTTTTACCTTTTGGTGCTAAGGTCGTTGTCTATCTTCCTAAAGAGTGCCGAGTTGACGTGACAGAAGGTCAGCGTGTTTGTGGGGGTAAAGATATTATTGCCCGTTGGCCGCGATCTTAAGGTAAACTTGAGCAATGACCGATAAAAGTACCCAAACTCCAGAACCAAATAAAATAAAAGATCCCACTCCGTCGAAAAGGCGACGTGGTATTTATCTTTTACCTAACCTTTTTACTACGGCTGCATTATTTGCGGGCTATTATGCCATTGTGGCTGGTATGCAAGGCCGATTTGAGGCCGCTGCAATTGCTATTTTTATCGCGATGATTTTAGATGGACTTGATGGGCGTGTTGCCCGAATGACCAACACTCAAAGTGATTTTGGCGCGCAGTACGACAGTCTTTCTGATTTAGCCTCATTTGGTATCGCGCCATCTTTGGTTATATACCAGTGGGCGTTGAGTGATATGGGCAAAATTGGTTGGTTAGCTGCTTTTATTTATACCGCTAGTGCAGCACTTCGTCTTGCTCGTTTTAATACGCAAGTGGGTACTGCTGATAAGAACTATTTTCAAGGATTAGCGAGTCCAGCCGCAGCTGCTATTATTGCTGGCTGGGTTTGGGTCGGGAATGATTATTTAGAACCCGGTCGTGTTATGAATATTATCTCGCTTATTCTTACTGCTAGTATCGGTCTACTCATGATGAGTAATTTCCGATATCACAGCTTCAAAGGTATTGATTTACGGGGTAAAGTCCCTTTTATTACCATGCTTATCTTTGTCTTTGTTATCGTTCTAGTAACTTATGATCCGCCGATTGTTCTTTTTGCTGTATTCTTTGGCTACGCTTTGTCTGGTCCTATCATGACCTTAGTTCAGTTACGGGCTCGACGAGCCGAACGAAAAAAAATGCATGCTGAAACCGAGACAAACTCTGAAGATAAGAATTCTGACTAACTATATTTAGTTATTTTTTTAAATAAGCTTGGCAAATTCATAAAGAGTGATTATAGTTAGTTTATGTATTACTCAAAAACAGCCACAAAGACAGCTTCATTGAGCTCGTATGCACCCGCATACAAGTCTGTCTATATGTTTTTGGCACTTGTTTCAATCACCGTTCTCTTCCTAAGCCTCAACCTGCTTGCCCACTAGGGCAAATTATATAGCTGACAGCGTCAGATGGCGACGCAAAAAAACAATCAGATTAATTTATCTTAAAGATACACTTTAAGGTTAAGCATTGAGCCGTCTATACACCATGGTATAATGGCTTCAAGAGGAATATACAATGTCACAAGATAATACAGATTCAATAATAATCTTTGATACCACCTTGCGTGATGGTGAACAAAGCCCCGGTGCATCCATGACGATGGATGAAAAAGTACGTATTGCCAAAGCATTAGAGCGTATGCATGTTGATGTTATCGAAGCGGGGTTTCCAATAGCCTCGCAAGGTGACTTTGAGTCCGTACAAGCCGTTGCTAATACCGTTAAAGATAGTCGAGTATGCGGTTTAGCACGAGCATTAGATAAAGATATTCAGCGTGCAGGTGAGGCTTTAAAAAATGCCAATGCGGGTCGAATCCATACCTTTATCGCAACATCTCCAATTCATATGCAACAAAAATTACGTATGGAACCAGACCAGGTTGTTGAGCAAGCGGTTAAAGCCGTTAAGTTAGCTCGGCAGTTTACCGATGATGTTGAATTCTCACCCGAGGACGCAGGTCGTTCAGATTTAGATTTTTTGAGTCGTGTTTTAGAAGCGGTTATTGATGCAGGTGCATCGACCGTTAATATTCCCGATACTGTTGGTTACAACTTGCCAGATCAATTCGGACAATTAATTTATAACTTACGTGAAAAAGTCCCTAACTCAGATAAAGCCATATTCTCAGTTCATTGTCATAACGATTTAGGGTTGGCTGTTGCTAATTCCTTGTCTGCGGTTATGAATGGAGCACGCCAAGTTGAATGTACCATTAATGGTTTAGGTGAGCGTGCTGGTAATGCTTCCCTAGAAGAAGTCGTCATGGCTGTGCGTACACGAAAAGATTTATTTACTGCTGACGTGAATCATATTGATACGACTCAAATAATGAATTGTTCACGTTTAGTTTCTGGTATTACCGGTTTTGCTGTGCAACCAAACAAAGCGATTGTCGGTGCAAATGCTTTTGCTCATGAGTCGGGTATACATCAAGATGGTGTTTTAAAAAACCGTGAAACCTATGAAATCATGCGAGCCGAAGATGTTGGTTTAACCACTAATAAAATGGTTTTGGGGAAACACTCTGGACGAAATGCATTTAAAACGCGTTTATCTGAATTAGGGGTTGAGTTTAAATCAGAAGAAGAGTTAAACAATGCTTTTTCACGTTTCAAAGATTTAGCAGATAAAAAGCATGAAATTTTTGACGATGATTTACAAGCATTAGTGACCGAAGCTAACTTGGATGCTGAGAATGAACGTTTACGTTTAGTCTCATTGAAAGTTTGTAGTGAAACAGGTGAAAAACCTAGCGCTGATGTAACGCTAATGTTTGACGGAAATGAAGTAATTGCTAATGCGGTGGGTGGTGGACCAGTCGATGCGGCATTTTGTGCAATTGAATCTGTGGTAAAAAGTGAAACCGAATTACAATTATATTCTGTTAATAACATAACTAACGGAACAGATGCGCAAGGTGAAGTCACTGTTCGCTTAGAGCGTGGTGGTCGTATAGTGAATGGACAAGGTGCCGATACGGATATCGTAATTGCGTCAGCAAAAGCGTATATCAATGCACTTAATAAAATTATTGAACCGAACGAACGAGCACATCCCCAAAAGGGTGATGTTTAAATTAAAGTTTGGAATGTTAATATTATGAAATCTCTGAATCCCACACAACAAGCCTGTTTAGAAGCTATGGGCATTGATGTGTGGGTTTCGCGTGATAGCGCGATTGTATCAGAGCCAGTTGCAGAGCCAATTACAAAGCCAGAACTGAGTAACGAACAAAAATCTGAATCGAGTCAATCAATTGAACACTTTTCTGTTAACAAAACTGAAATAAATACTCTTACGTCGGCCATTAATACTGAGAAAAACATAAACGACTCAGTTGAATTAAGTATTCCTAAAGATTGGGCAGGCTTAAAAGAGGTGGTTGTTAATTGCCAAAACTGCTCGTTACATATAGCTAGAAAAAATACTGTCTTTGGTAAAGGTAATGAGAATGCAGATTGGTTGATTATTGGCGATGTTCCAACGGAAAATGATGATCTGACAGGGCAACCCTTTACAGGACTAGACGGTGATTTACTTACTGCTATGTTACGTGCAATTGGTTTAACTCGACAACAAGTTTATATCACCAACACTTTAAAGTGTACTCCACCAAATAAACGTGAGCCTGAAGTGGCTGAATCAGAATCCTGTATTGGATATTTAAAGCAACAGATTAACTTGATAAAACCAAAAGTTATTTTAATTTTAGGGCAGAGTGCTGCACAACGACTATTAAATACTCATTCAACTCTTGCCAGATTAAGACTCAAAATACATTCTTTGGAAGAATTGAATATCCCTATAGTTGTTACTTTTCATCCGTCCTCATTGTTGAGTATGCCTGTAAATAAAGCGAATGCGTGGCAAGATTTATTATTTGCACAAAAAACAATGTTAGCCGATGATATTTTGTAAGGGTGATTAATCAATTATGAGTGCAGTCATAGACAATAAAGATACAGATTTTTGCATGATGCGAATGAGTGATCTTGATGAAGTCATGGAAATTGAACTAAGCTTATATGATTATCCTTGGACTAAGTCTATCTTTTCGGACTGTATTCAAGTTGGTTATTCATGTTGGACTTATAAAAAAAATTATCAAATACAAGCCTATTGTGTGCTTTCTGCTGGGGCAGGCGAGGCTCATATATTGACACTTTGTGTCCGTAAAGAATTTCAAGGACAAGGCTTAGGGAAGTTACTCTTAGAGCATTTACTTGAGTTAGCGACAGATCATAAAGCCGAGGTTTTATTATTAGAAGTACGGCCATCAAATGCCACTGCAGTACACTTGTATCAAAAGTATGGTTTTAATGAAGTGGGTACTCGAAAAGATTATTATCCTGCAGAAAAAGGCCGAGAAGATGCGCTGATTATGGCATTAGATCTTAATGCGTTCGAATAATTCATTCGGTTTGATTAAAGTAAAGTTGGTGTGTTAATAACGGATTTAGCCAGAATATCGAACACATTTCATGTAAAATACCTCCTCTAACCAACACCAATAAAGTATATTAATAGCATGTCTGATTTTATAAAAGAAACCTTGCGTCGTCGTACCTTTGCGATTATTTCACATCCAGATGCAGGTAAAACAACCTTAACTGAAAAGCTACTTTTATTTGGTGGAGCCATACAGTCGGCGGGTACCGTTAAAGGACGTAAGGCTGATAAACATGCAACATCTGATTGGATGGACATGGAAAAAGAAAGGGGTATTTCTGTTTCTTCAGCTGTTATGCAGTTTCCCTATCGCGATAAGATTATTAACTTGTTAGATACCCCTGGCCACGAAGACTTTTCAGAAGATACTTATCGAGTACTCACAGCTGTTGATTCAGCATTAATGGTTATTGATGTTGCAAAAGGCGTAGAAGATAGAACTGTTAAGTTAATGGAAGTTTGTCGCTTACGTGATACACCAATATTAACATTTATCAATAAATTAGATCGGGAAGGTCGAGAGCCTATCGATTTACTTGATGAAGTTGAAAGTATATTAAAAATTGAATGTGCACCTATTACCTGGCCTATTGGTATGGGTAAACGTTTCAAAGGTGTTTATCATCTCTATAAAGATAGTGTACATTTATTTAGCGCAACACATGGTGGTAAGATTAACGTGGGTGAGGTGATTGAAGGCATTAATAATCCACGACTGGATGAAGTCATCGGTGATATGGCATTAGAACTACGTGAAGAAATTGAGCTCGTAAAAGGTGCAAGCCATGAGTTTGATGTAGAAGCAATGTTAAAAGGAAAATTAACACCAGTATTTTTTGGTTCAGCTATCAACAATTTTGGAATTGATGAATTATTAGAATATTTTGCCGATGAAGCGCCTGCACCACTTGCACGCGAAACACAAGATCGAAGCGTTAGTCCCGAGGAAACGAAATTCTCTGGATTTGTATTTAAAATACAAGCGAACATGGATCCATCACATCGCGATCGAATTGCCTTTTTACGTGTTTGTTCTGGCATGTACGATAAAGGTATGAAAATGCGTCATGTACGCATTAAAAAAGATATTAAAGTCGGTAATGCAATTACGTTTATGGCTAGTGATCGCTCGCATGTCGAGCATGCCTACCCTGGTGATATTATTGGTTTACATAATCATGGTTCAATTCAAATAGGGGATACTTTTACTCAAGGTGAAGATTTAAAATTTACCGGTATCCCTAACTTTGCTCCAGAATTATTTCGGCGAGTACGATTAAAAGATCCCCTTAAGTTAAAACAATTACAAAAAGGTTTAGATCAACTAAGTGAAGAAGGCGCAACGCAAGTTTTCCGTCCACTAAATAATAACGACGTCATTGTGGGAGCTGTTGGTGTACTTCAATTTGAAGTTGTCGCTGCGCGCTTAAAATCTGAATACAGTGTTGAATGCACATTTGAAAACGTAAATGTTTCAGTTGCTCGTTGGGTTGAATGCGAAGATACTAAAAAATTCGAAGAATTTAAAAAGAAAGCAGCCGATAATTTAGCCTTAGATGCGTCGCAAAGTTATACCTATCTGGCGCCTACACGGGTTAATCTAGATTTAAATATAGAGCGTTATCCAGATATTCGTTTTTTTGCTACACGTGAACATTAATCGCTAACAACGTTAAGTCTTTGATTAATATGTGTTTTAGGTTTAATTGTTAATTTGACACATAATCGTTTATGCAATTTTTTACATAGTATGGCTATCATTAAAATAACGATGAAATTCACTTTCGTTATTTTGCAGCAGCATTATTTTGAAGTGTTACTATATAAGGTGTAAGTATTCAGGAGTGAATCATTGATAGCCTTGTTATTACGAAAATCATTAAAACTATTTTACCGTGTAGAAGTAAAAGGTTTAGAACATTTTCATCAGTCTAGCCAACGTACAATGATAGTGGCTAATCACACCTCTTTTCTTGATGCTGCCTTGTTATATTGTTTTTTACCTGAAGAAATTAGCTTTGCTATCCACACTCGTATAATGAACCGATGGTTTATGTCGCCATTTCGTTCACGTTTAAAGCTTTTTGTTATGGATCCCACCAATCCATTTTCACTTAAATCGCTAATTAAATATTTAAAACAAGATAATCGTGTTGTGATTTTTCCTGAAGGGCGAATAACAACAACAGGGGCATTGATGAAAATTTATAATGGCCCCGGTCTTGTCGCTGACCGTTCAGATGCGGATGTTTTACCTGTTCGTATCGATGGTGCGCAGTACACTCCCTTTTCACGATTACGCGGTATCGTTCGTTTACGTTGGTTTCCCAAAATTACAATTACGCTATTAGCTCCTCGAAAGCTAAAAGCGCCAGATGAAATACGTGGTCGTGAGCGACGTAAGTATGCAGGCCAATTGCTTACGGACATTATGAATGAGGTTATTTTCTCGACGAGTAACTATAAGCGAACATTATTTCAAGCACTACTCGATGCAAAGAATATTCACGGACGTAAACATATTATTGCTGAAGATATTGAACGTAAAGCTGTTTCCTATCAGCGTTTAATTCATCACTCTATATTGCTTGGCGATTTACTAGAAAAGAAAACAAAGCCAGGTGAATACATAGGTATATTATTACCTAACATGGTAAATACTTTAGTCACTTTTTTTGCATTACATTTACATGGCCGTGTGCCGGCGATGTTAAATTTTTCTGCTGGTGCTAAATCGATGTTAGATGCTTGCAGTACAGCGAGTATTAATATTGTCTATACATCGAGACGATTTGTTACTTATGCAAAGCTTGATACTGTGATTGAACAATTAAATACACAAGTGCAAGTTTATTATTTAGAAGATATTGTCGCAGATATATCCATATTAAAAAAATTATGGAGTGTTGTTATCTCTAAATTTCCTAAAGCTGCATATATGAAACGCTTACCCATCCGAGATTCAAACTCGCCAGCGGTTGTATTATTTACATCGGGCTCAGAAGGTATGCCTAAAGGTGTTGTTCTTTCTCATAGTAATTTACTTGCAAATGGTATTCAAATGAGCACACGAGTTGATTTTAATTCTCAGGATAAAATATTAAATTCATTACCGTTGTTTCATTCATTTGGTCTAACTGCGGGAACGCTTATACCTCTTTTGTCTGGTATGAAAGTTTTTTTATATCCTAGCCCCTTGCATTACAGAATTATTCCTGAAGTTGCTTATGATATTGGTGCAACGATTATGTTTGGAACGAATACGTTTTTAGCAAATTATGGGCGGTTTGCACATCCTTATGATTTTTATAGTTTACGGTATGTGTTTGCTGGAGCTGAAAAACTGCAGGATTCCACTCGCCAAATGTGGAGTGATAAATTTGGTGTTCGTGTATTTGAAGGTTATGGTGCAACGGAAACAAGCCCTGCTTTAAGTACCAATACAGCTATGGACAATCGAAAAGGGACTGTTGGTCGCTTATTACCAGGAATTGAGTACTCTTTAGAAGCTGTGGCGGGTGTTAGCGAGGGAGGGCGTTTATCCGTTAAGGGGCCAAATGTAATGCTCGGTTATTTATTAAATGAAAACATTAATGATGGCTCTAATCATATTATTTCTCCTTATACTGAATTAGGTGAGGGTTGGTATGACACAGGTGATATTGTTAATATTGATAATGATGGTTTTGTAACAATCTTAGGACGAGCAAAACGTTTTGCAAAAATTGCTGGCGAAATGGTATCGCTGACTGCTGTTGAGGAATTTATAACTAAAATTTGGCCTGATAAACATCATGCAATCGTGGCGGTACCTGATGCACGAAAAGGTGAGCGACTTGAATTGATTACAGAACTGCAGGAATTAACACGTAAGCGACTAACAGAAAAAATGAAAGCGCAAGGTATGAATGAGCTTTCAATTCCGCGCACCTTACACTTTGTAAAAAAAATTCCGCTATTGGGTTCAGGTAAGTTTGACTATGCTGCTATTAATGAAATCGTAGAAAGCAAATCATTATAAATATAAGGTAACAGACGATCAAAAAGTATCTAACGAAGCCAGTATTATCTTGGGCATTATATGATTGGGCAAACTCTGCTTTTGCAGTAGTGGTGCTAACTGCATTTTATCCGGTCTTGTTTGAATCCTTTTGGAGTAGTGGAGTGGATTCAACTACCACAACCGCCCGAATTGGTGCAGCAAATTCTATATCGAGCATTGTCGTCGTTTTATTGGCTCCATTGTTAGGTGCAATTGCAGATGCTAGCCAAGCAAAGAAACGTTTTCTAGTTACTTTTGCATTGATCGGTATTGTGAGTACGGGATGCCTATACTTTATAGGTGCAGGGCAATGGTTATATGCAAGTATCTGCTTTATCTTTGCTGCCATTGGATTTGCCGGCGCGAATGTTTTTTATGATGCCTTAATGACTTCAGTGACAAGTAAAGATAAATATGATGTCGTCTCAGCATTGGGTTTTTCACTCGGGTACTTAGGCGGTGGCTTACTCTTTTTGTTGACCGTTGTAATGAGTCAAATACCAGATACGTTTGGCTTTATGAATCAACAGGAAGCGATTCAATTTTCATTTGTGGCTGTTTCAATCTGGTGGTTTCTGTTTTCATTACCCATTATTTTATTTGTTCATGAGTCGAAAAATTCAGATGGAAAAAAATCAGTAAATGTCATGGCTGGTTTACAGCAACTTAAGCAAACGGCAATTGAAATACGCTCATTACGTGTTGTACTATTATTTTTAGTCGCGTATTGGCTTTATATAGATGGCGTCGATACCATTGTTCGTATGGCAATCCCATATGGTTTATCTATAGGTTTAGATTCTTCAAACTTAATAATGGCAATATTAATTACGCAATTTATAGGTTTCCCGTCAGCGCTATTGTTTGGGTTTTTAGGCCAGAAATGGGGCGCGAAGTTATGGATATTAATCGCGATCAGTATTTATCTTATTATTACTATCCTTGCATCTTTTATGAGCTCAGTTGAAGAGTTTTATGCCTTAGCAATCAGTATTGGGCTGGTTCAAGGTGGCATTCAGTCACTTAGTCGTTCCTTTTATGCGAGTATTATTCCGATTTCTAAATCAGCGGAATTTTTTGGTTTTTATAATATGCTGGGTAAATTTGCTGCCGTATTAGGCCCTATTATGATGGGACTCGTTGGGGTTATAACAGGTGACCCACGAACATCAATATTGTCTATATCCATTTTATTTGTCATGGGTGGTGTGCTTCTCTATTTTGTTGATCAAGAAAAAGGTAAGCAAATGATAAAAACATTAGAGTAGTGACTTTAGAATAAGAAAAAATAAATATCTAATTCATAGTTTAATCGAATGAAATAAAATATTGGAAGGTATAAAATGAGTGATAATAATAATGCCCCGACACTATGGGATGTAACGAAAAGTGTCCTCGCTGCAATGTTGGGTGTTCAAAAAAGAAAAAACTATGAACGTGATTTTCAGTATGGTAAACCTTGGCAATATGTATTTGTTGGATTAATAGCAGTCGCTATTTTTATAGGAATAATTATTACAGTTGTTAATATCGTAATGTCAACCGTAGGTATTTAAGTTTTAAAGTGAGGTTATTTAATTCTTTGCGGTGATACGGTATTAGTACTCTCACTTAGACTGTGTAATTTTTTAAGTACTTTTTCTGCTCGATGAATGTAATCGTTTAATTTTATATTTTTCGGGCTTAATTGCTGTAATTCATTCCATCGATTCAATGCTTGCTGTATCCGTCCTTGACTATATAAAATTTGACCTTCTTTTATCCCAACTTTAAGTACTTTATCGATACGATGTTCTAACTCTTTTTTCAGTTTTACGATTTTTGGGTTCGATTTGTCTTGTTGATATAACGCAAGTATTTCATGTTTATAGCGTATTAATTCTTCTGTTGTTTTAACTTGTGCGAGAGTTCTTCCAATTTTTAGTATAGATTTTTTGTGAGATTTTTGGCGGGAATTTTTCTCATTCGCAATTTTCTTTTTTAAATACTTTATTTTCTTATTGGTGGTCGCCGATACCGATAGATTCGATGCCAAAGATAAACATTCTTCTGCTAATTGGATGTCATTATTCTTAATTCCATCTTCAGCGCAGGTGATTAATTTTTGCGCGGTTAGTTTTATTTCGCGGATATGCGAACTTAGAATGTTTTTTGCTTTTGTGTCATTTGGGTCAACTAAGGCAATTTCTTTTGTGGTTGCTGTTTTATTACTAAGAGTTTTGGCATTTGAGACGAGCAGCTTATTTTTAAGTTGTTTTAAATAGTTATCACGCTTGATTATGAATTTAGCACGTGCATTTTTTAATTTTTTACTATAGGGAATATTGTCGAGTGCTTCGTCGTAAATACTCAATGCATCAGCCCAATTTTTCCCTTTGGCGTATTTTGATGCTTGTTTTAGAGCTTTTTCTTCATAGTTATCGGCAAGTATCGATATGCGTTTTTTTTCAGACATCAAAAATGCATAATTGAAATGATCGGGTTGGATAAAAGATAGGGTTTCTAATGCAAGGCCATATCGTTCAGTATTGGCTAGTTCTTTAACTTTTACAGCAACGTTATTACTCTTAGAATAAATGTAGGCACAATTAGATAGGCTGAGCTGTATTAATGTTAATAATACAATTCTTATTAATGTTTTTCTCATGCTACAAATTTTTTCGCTAATATTGTTTCAATATGTTGATCTATTTTATCAGTATAGGGAGATTTTAAATCTGTAACGATGTAGGTTGTTACAGGTTCAGCAATACCGCGTAGTTCGAGTGATTTATGTTGATGCGCTATAACACGCCACTGTATATCGGCTGATTTCACGAAATTATCGGTTATTACAATTTGGCCTTGTTCTGCTGCGGTGTGTAAGCGTGCTGCGAGATTAACTGCTTCACCTACAACGGTGTACTGCATTCTATCATTTGAACCCATGTTACCAGCGAGCATTTCACCGCTGTTAACGCCAATTCTGAAATGAACTTCTTGTTTACCTTGTTGCTTGCGTAAGGCATTGAGATGCTCAATAAGTCGTTGAATCATAATAGCGCAACTAATGGCATTGAACATATGCTCAGGATCTTTTTCTGGGACACCGAAAACAACCATTGCACAATCACCCATGTATTTGTCAATAGTGCCCTTGTAGAGTTCACATGCCATTGAGATGTACGTGAAGTATTCATTCAGTAACGTTGCAACTTCTCTAGGAGGTAGTTTTTCAGACATACTCGTAAATCCAACAATATCAGCGAACAGAGCGGTCGCTTGTACATGTTGCCCGCCAAGCTGAATGCTATCAAGATTTCCCATAATTTGTTTTGCAACATTTGTTGAAACAAAGCGAGAGAATGCGTTTTCTACCTGTGACTTTTCTAATAAACCATTTGCCATATTATTAAAACCATCGATCAATGAGCCAATTTCATCATTGCGGTGTTCTTTAATTCGGTAGGAATAATCTCCACTATCTATGGCCTTACTAGCATCTAATAAATTATGTATAGGACGAGATAATCGCTGACCCAGTGCATATGCGGTAAAGATCCCAAGGATAATCATAAATATGGTTGCAGCAATTATGGCATTTACGGTTTCATTTAATGATTGTGATAAAGAAGACTTACTAAACGTTACTAACGCATGCCCAGCAATTAGATTTTGGAAGCGGATTGGAGTAATAAATGAAATAACATCAAGTTGTTCTGAGCTATCAGGCATTGTTGTATTCCATTCAAACGAATAACCTTTTTGCTGTGTATTGTCTGAGCGAGAGTATAATTTAATAATATCAGTTTGAGGTATGATTCCTTGCGTTGCTAGTTTCTTGCCTGTTTCTGAGTATACAACAGCGCCAAGTATTCCTTTGTGCGCACCAAGATTTTTAACCGAAACCATAATGCTTAGTATGTCGTCAGATAATATGAGCTCTTTTGACGAGTTTGCTAACTGGCCGGCAACGGTTTGACCGAAGTCGATCATTTGGCCTCGTAGAAGCTGAGTCTGATTTGAAACGATAACTAAGCCTAATAAAATCATACCCGAACTAATGAGCATGGTAATAATGATGGCCAGTTTATAGGCAATAGGAAACTGGCTTAACAGTGGCTTATTGCGTATTTTTTTTAAGGTATCCAGTATCATAATGTTACAGCTTTCCAATGCTTGTCCGAAGGTGGTTTATACTATTGTTACGGCATATTTGTGTGAATATTTAGACTTTTCCGTGTCTTTTTGATGATTATTTCGCGGTAATCATAGCACGATTTTGTGGTTATTTTGATGAAACATTTAGGCTCTGTTATTATGTGATATAGCTCACAATACTGTAATTGCATCTCGGTAAGAACGTGAATTGGCCCATAAAATGCGTGTTTTTCTAACATCAATTTTTTACTGACATTATTTATGATAATACAACATTTATTGATGAAAATTCAGGGGATCACAAAGTCTTACTTAGTGATTATTTTAGTTATTACTTTAATGATACTGCAATTAAGCTTAGTCAATGTAATATTGTCACTGGATATAGTTTCATATTTTACTGAAATTATTATTTCATTTTTATTAGAGCAATCCAAATTATTTATTTTAGGCAGTCTATTTTTTTGTTTCGGAATTTGGTATTTATATCGCCCTTTGGCAATTGTGTATATGTTTGTAAAAAATAAATTAAGTATCAGTTCTTTTTTTTGTAATCAAGAAACACAAAAGAACTTCAGTTCATCTTACACATTAGATAATCAGTACAAATGGATTTCTCGCTTAACGAAAAAAATATCTAAAAAATTAGCGATTAAATTACCTAAGGTTATTATTGATTCATCATCTGATGTTAACGCAAAGGTATTACCTGGATTTTTTCATGCACCCTTGATCGTTTTGACTCAGGGATTGCTTGATAAATTAACACCTGATGAAGTGGAAGCGGTACTCGCCCATGAAATGGCTCATGTTGCAATGTACGATACTCATAGTATGAGTGTGACCGAATTAATCTTACTAATCACCTTGTGGATGCCTGTTTACATCAGTCACATCATTATTGATTATGTTTTTCTATATAGATGGCGATATAAGAATATCGGTTTTATAGTAAGCCTGCTCGCTGTGCTAATAACCTATGGTTTTTTTGCTTTATTTGTTTTGAATACGATAAATCGACGTTATGAATTGCGTGCGGATAAGTTGGCAATGACTATGGTTAATTTACACAGCTTCTTGAATGCGCTTGATCGCGTACATACATCCCAGTCGCATATTCCTGGTGTGTTAGAATGGTGTGTGGCATATATGCCCAAAGTGATGCGTCCCTTCATTTTAAAGATATTTTTGTCTCATCCATCAATTCCTACCCGTATTCAGGCTTTGCGATAAACTTATTTTCGTTTGTTACTGGGCGAAAGGCTACGAATCGTTTAAAATCGACGTTTTCCCACACTTTAAATATATAGGTAAAGATATGCCGTTGATTTCACCATTTACCGGACTACGCCCAAAAAAAGAATTTGCTAAAGACGTAATCGCTCCCCCTTATGATGTTCTGAATACTGAGGAAGCACGTATACGTGTAGAAGGTCGCCCGAAAAGTTTTCTACATATATCTAAACCGGAAATAGATCTGCCTGTTGGCACAGACCCTTTTGATGCATCTGTTTATGCTAAAGGCGCTGAGAACTTAAATAATTTAGTTTCCGAAGGGATTCTATTTCAAGATGATACGCCATGTTATTATGTTTATAAATTGGTGATGGGGTCTCATGAGCAGTATGGCTTAGTCGCTGCTGCTTCGGTTGCCGATTATGATACGAATCGAATTCGAAAACATGAATTCACTCGGCCTGAAAAAGAAGATGATCGGGTTCGTCAGATTGATGCGTTAAATGCTCAAACAGGCCCCGTATTTTTAACCTATCGTCATAATAAAGTGATAGACGATATCGTGGCTGATGTTTGTAAAACGAACCCTGAATATGATTTAACTGCAGATGATGGGGTTCAACATACAATTTGGGTTGTAAAGGATCAATCATTAATTGATACGATTACATCCACATTTGATTCAATGGAGAGTTTATATATAGCCGATGGTCATCACCGTTCGGCTTCGGCATCACGTATTGCTGCTCAACGTAAGGGTAGTGATGGTGAAGCAGCGCATAATTATTTTTTAAGTGTGATCTTCCCCGATAATCAAATGCAAATACTCGATTACAACCGAGTGATGACCGATTTAAATGGTTTGACGGATGAAGAGTTCTTAGCGAAAGTAGCGATGAGCTTTACGATTCAAGAATCTGATGATGAATACAAACCAAGCTGTGCAAAAACTTTTGGTATGTTTTTATCTGGGAAATGGTATTCGCTCACAATAAACGAGGATTTATATCCTGCGGATGACCCGGTCGGACGTTTGGATGTTAGTTTATTACAAAATCATTTGATAACACCTATCTTAGGTATTGATGATCCACGTAGAGATAAACGTATTGATTTTGTCGGAGGTATTCGAGGATTAAAAGAATTAGAAAAACGTGTGAACTCGGGTGAAATGGCCGTTGCATTTGCTATATATCCAACGAGCTTAGATGCTTTGATGGCTGTCGCAGATGCGGATGAAGTAATGCCACCTAAATCCACTTGGTTTGAGCCTAAGTTGGCCGATGGATTAGTGTCACACGTAATTGATTAGTTTTAAGGTGAATAGAACACAGCACAATAGATAGTTGTGCTGTGTAATCTTAAAAGGATTCCTCGAAGTCGTATTCTAAAACAACATCAGGTTCTTGTAAGAAATAACCTTGAATAAAGTCGACACTACATTGCCATAGTAATGCTAGACAATTTGCATCTTCGACAAATGCGGCAATTGTCTGAATATTCTTTTTAGAAACTTCCCCTGCAATCATTTTTACTTGTTCTTGCATTTCAACGTTAGTTGCGAGTTTACTAATAATATCGTAATGAACTTTAATGTAATTTACATCGAAGTGTTTTATAGACTGGAAAGTATTCTCTTCTACACCAAAATTGTCGAGAGCGGTTCGAAAGTGCAGGCTTTTTAAACCTTCAAATAATGCTTTTGTTGCTTTGAGGTAATTAAGAGCCGTTTCTTCTTTAACTTGGAAAGTGATGAAATCAGCATTAATTCGTAATGCCTTTATGCGTTCGCTTACCCAGGATAAAAAATCAGGATCTACAATGGTGCTACTTGAGATTTTTATGAATAGCCGAGTTTCTTCTTTTTTCTGCATTCTTTCAGATAAAACAAGCAGTGAATTGGCGATTACCCATCTATCAATAAAACTCATTAATTCAGCTTGTTCTGCTGCGGGTATAAAATCTTCAGGTGCAATTTCTTGTTGGTCTTCATCAAGCATACGAACAAAGATTTCGTAGTGTGCCCCTGGTTCGCCATGCAAGCTAACTATGGGTTGGAACAATAATCTAAATAGATTATTTTTTAAGGCGAACTTAATTTGTTTTTCCCAATGCGAATTTTTTGCATGTTCTTCAATATCCTCTATTGAAGGGTTATAAGTATGATGTTGATCACCACCATTTTCTAAAGCAATGGACGCACCCTTTTCAGCGCGATTGATACAGTCATGAATATTACTAATTTTTTCATTTATTAAAGTAATACCAATACTAGTCGTACTAGAAACAGATTTGTGATTGATTTCGGATATATGGCTTTTTACTATGGTACATATTCCTTCTGCATACTTTTCGGCTTGTGCGCTATCGGCGTCTTTAAGTAGCAAGCAAAAAGCAATACCTTCCATACGAGCAAAAACACCTAACTTTTCTAATTTATCTTTTAATAAACTTGCTAGATCGACAAATAACATATCGAGGCCAGCAATACCAAAACTATCTTTTAACTCGTCATAGTTGTCGAGAGTAATGTAAAGTAATGCACCCCGAGCATGTCCTTCGAGAGCCGATGAAATAAATTTATCGAGTTGTTCAATCAGATAGGTTTTATTATATAAGCCTGTGATTAAATCTTGTTTACTTAGTACGTTAAGTTTTTCTTCTAATTCTTTACTGTCTGCTTGGTCACGAATAATAATTTGCGTACAAGCTTCACCTTCCATGCTAGCAGGTGAAAATTCCATGACGATATCAAAGGCATTTCCATCAGTATGTTGACCATGTAAATTGAGAGTATCTTCGTCAAGTTGAGATTTAGAATAAGCGCGCAAAAAATCTTTTAACAGAGCATGGTCATCTGGACTTACCATATCCAGAATAGGCATACCCTCTACATCATCGAGTTCTTCATATCCAAACATCATTAAATACGCGTTGTTCACATAAATATGCATGCCCTCATGCACGTAAGCAATGGCATCACGTGAGTTATCAATTAATGAACGAGAACGTTTTTCCGTTTCATGCAGCATTTTTTCGCAACGACGATGTGCACGGCGTTCTTTTAAATCACTTAATTCTCGAGTAAGGACATGACGTAAGTGTTGAGTATTCTCGAAATTAATAACATCACGAGCACCAAATTTTAAACATTCAATCGTAAGGCTATCATCGGATTTGGGTGTTATCACAATTAAGGGTAAGTCGCGGCCAGACTTGCTAATAATCTCAGCTGCAGCAGCAGCGTTAAAAATAGGCAGAGTATGTTTGCACAAAATAATATCAATGGGATTATCATCTAGCGCAGTCAGCATATCCTCATCATCTTCTACGCGTACATCACGAACGATAAAACCCGCATTTCGCAGAGAATTAATAAGCACTTCGGCTTCTTCAGATAAATCGAATATGGTTAATAAGCGGAGTAGGTTTTCACTGCTCAAAGATTGTTTCCTTTTAAAATGCCGAGCTGTTAATTTACATATCTTATACTATAGCTTATGTTACTTAGATAAAACTATACTTTATATTATTGACCAGACTTGGTTAAAATCACCTTCTTCCTCCCAATGATCGTCTTCAGGTGGTTCATCATCGATAATGTCATATTGAAATTGGGCAAATAGGCCTGTATTTTGTAGTTGTTTGCTCAATTTAATTTCCATTTCTTTACCGATTATTTTCATTCTAAGCTGATTCCCCACTCGAAAAGGAACGGGGTTTGTAATAATGGTACTGGCTTGGTTGATAGCATTGAGTTGAGGTAGCATCAACGTTCGTTGGTAATCAACTCCCGCATCATCAACTGCTGCTTTTATGCCCACGGCGGCAGCATCTGGAGTTAACATTTCAATGCCTAATGTGATACCTAACTCGCTGGAGTATTTCATCCAACGAATGACACCGACACCCCATTTCCAGGTATGTCCATCACCGCTGCGTCGAATACTCATCAATTCGCCGACTTGAACCGTTGTTTCACTACTCTCTTTGTTTTGGATACAATAACCGCTGGCGCTTTCATTTAATATTGCCCAGCTTTCTGCATGGTAGAGTAATTCTTCAGAAGTATTTACTTTTTTCTTGATTACCCCAGATAATTTATCAGCATCTAAAGGTGTATAGCCCACCTTTATTTCTGATGGATAAACTAAGTTCCACACGTCCGGTTGACGGGTATTAAGGCTTTTAACTTCAGTTGTGTCGTAATGTGATTTTCCGCTAAAAGCACTATTTTTATCCTTCGAGCGGTCTTTTGATTTAGGTGAACGACGTCTTGCTGAATCACAAATAATTTGGTGTGATGCGCTCAAGCCTATCGCAACGAGTACTCTTTCTTGTTTATCTGTCCGTGGAAAATTACGTTTGGCAATGACGGCCCACGCGGTGAGCAATCGCCGTAATAAATCATGGGACAATTCCGGAGATGCCATTTCTATTCCGGTGATGGTTGTTTCTCCGGCATCGCGAGTGTTTTGAATTTCATCGCGAATGGTTTCAGCTAATCTTTCTGTATCAATTGTACGGCAGTCATTGGGATTACAGTCTTGATTGACGAGTGCAATATTGCGTGGTGGATTATCAGATTTTAAATTAATAGCAAAATAACCTTGTACTTTCTTATCTTCAATAATTTCGAAAAGTTGGCTCTTAAGCGTCCAGCGTTCAAGTGTATTGTGTACCTTGTTCACTTCACCTTGGCGTAAGCGATAAGGGGATGCTAAAGATAAAAGTAATATTCGACTGTATTCTTCTGAGATGGTCGATTTTTTAACAAAGATACGTTGGTTATCTAATACTTCTGTTCGTAATAATTTATGTTCTTCAGCATAAGCATAGAGCTTGTTTAACCTTGACCAAATTTTATCTGGGTAGGGCGAATAAACTTGATACGAGGTCAGGAGTACACGACCTAAACAAGAAATGGCACGATGTAACATGGTGACTAATAATTTTTTATCAATGAATAAGATACTTGAACTGAGTAAATCTTCGGTGCAATTAATATAACCTTGAGCAAGTTGTAGATAAATTTCCCGTGTAGCCGCAGCCACTTTTTGGCTTTTTTTGGGTAATGGGAAGTTGGTGCCCACAAAGTGTTTACGCATAGCTGAAGTAACAAATTGGGTCGTAGGGCGTAATTCCTCTAAGAAGCGAGCACGTTCTTTGTGGGGATAATGTAAACGGTTAGTTTCTACTAATGTATGGAAAACCAGTTTAGCGGTTTCACCAACATTGGCCTTAGGAAGATCCTCAAGCCATTTGGCTACCTTTTTATGGCGTATATTAAATGCGCCCTTAGAAGGCTTCTGTCGGTCTGTTACGGCTAGGCCGAGCGATTTGCTCACGGGATTCTTCCTCACTCAAATGTACTACATGTATCAAATAGCGGTTAAATTCTTATATGTTCTTTTAACCTTCCGAATTATGACACAATTACTTGACTTCTCTTAGCTTGACAGAGTGAATCATTGCAAATTGAATGCCAATTAACCCGTTTGGGTGATATTTAACCAATTGGGTTAATTCAAATAAGAGTTTGTTTGGATAAATCGCCGCTATTTTCTTGGACGAGGCGAGGAATAAGGTAGCCAGAAAGTCGATTTCTAAGCGCCAATATTAGAGATTTGGCAATTTTATCATTTACGGCAAAATGTTGTGCGCCCTTCACCTTATCGAGTTGATGCAGGTAATAAGGTTGTACGTGATGAGCGAACAGTTGTTCGCTGAGCTCGCTTAATGTATCGACATTGTCATTTACCCCCGCCAGTAAAACACTCTGATTTAGAAGTGTTATATTGTTATTATTCAATAAGTTAAATGTATGAATCACAGGGGCGCTTAGCTCATTTGGATGGTTGCAGTGAACCACAACGACCACTTTGCAACGATATTCATGTAAGTAACTACTTAGTTCGGTGTCGATTCTATCAGGTAAAATAATTGGATAGCGGGTATGAAATCGTATACGACGTAGGTGAGGAATATTTTCAAGTAAGTCTAACAAGCGGAAAAGTTTACTATTACTTAAGCTGAAAGGGTCACCGCCACTTAAAATGACTTCGTGGATAGAGTTATCTTTTGTAATGTATTCAATAGCTTGTTGCCAATTATTTGACGATTTATGCTCAGAATAAGGGTAATGTCGCCGGAAGCAGTAGCGACAATGGATACCGCAGACAGCCGTTGGCATCAGTAACACTCGGCTTTGGTACTTATGAAGTAACCCAGGGACGACGGTTGCTTTTAAATCACCGACTGGATCTGTTAGGTAATCTTCGTGATCAGCGTGTTCGTCGATTAAAGGTAAAACCTGTCGAAGTAAAGGATCATTAATATTGCCTTTTTCTATTCGACTCAAATAACTTTGGGTGATTTTTAGAGGAAATAGTTTTGAGGCACTCTGTGCTGCTTTAAGATACTTATTTGGTAAGTCTAACGCAGTAAATAATTCTTCTGGGCAACTAATTGCATCAGCCAACTGTTTTTGCCATGACAGAGTCTGACATGTGGGAGCGATTCGCGGTATCATAGGCATACATAATTTTAGATTAAAACTTCAGCAGGATGACACATGGCTAACTATAGTACCAATGAATTTCGCAGTGGCTTAAAAATAATGTTGGATAATGACCCATGTAGCATTATCGAAAATGAATTTGTAAAACCGGGTAAAGGGCAAGCTTTTAATCGTGTGAAAATTCGCAACTTAAAAACGGGTCGCGTTCTTGAACGTACTTTCAAATCTGGTGAATCGGTTGAAGCTGCTGATGTCTTAGAGACAGAATTAGAATACTCATATACTGATGGTAGCACTTGGACTTTTATGGACTCTGAAACATATGAACAGTACACCGCTGATGAAGCAGCTGTTGGTGAGGCAATTAAATGGTTAGTTGAACAAGAAACCTATACCGTAACGCTTTGGAATGAAAACCCGATATGTATTGCTGCGCCAAATCATGTTGTTTTAACCATTACCGAAACAGATCCTGGTGTACGCGGTGATACCTCGGGTGGTGGTGGTAAGCCAGCTATTTGTAATACGGGTGCAGTTGTTCGTGTGCCGCTGTTTATCGATCAAGGTGAAAAAATTAAAGTCGATACCCGTACCAGTGAATATGTTGGTCGAGTTAAAGATTAAGTTAATTAAGTAAGTTCGTTAAGGTGAGTAACTGGAAAACCAATACGACTATCGAAACATTAAAATGCCGGGCCGCATTACTCAATACAGTCCGGCATTTTTTTCAAAAAAATAATACCTTAGAAGTTGATACACCAACACTCTCTCAATCAACGACGCCCGATCCCAATATAGAAAGTTTTACAACTCAATATAATTCAAAGCAATATTATTTACATACTTCACCTGAGTTTCCTATGAAACGTTTATTAGCTGCGGGTGCAGGGGCGATATACCAAGTTTGTAAAGTTTTTCGTCAAGGTGAAGCAGGGCGAAATCATAATCCTGAATTCACGATGATAGAATGGTATCAACCCAGTTTGCCCTATCACGCATTAATGTCGCAGGTGGATGAACTCGTTCGTGAACTGTTAAAAAATAGAATAAGTTTAAAGGAAACCGTTTATTTGTCTTATCAGAAAATTTTTGAACAATATTTAGGTATCAATCCTTTTGTTTGTAATGCCGAGACATTGAATGAGGTTTTAAAAGAAAATAATATTGAGCTGGTTAACGCGGAAATAAAATTAAATAAAGATGCCTTGCTGGATTTGCTGATTACACACTTAATACAACCTAGGTTACCAAAAAATGTTGCTGTCTTCATTTACGATTATCCTGAAACTCAAGCAGCACTTGCCAATATTCGTAAAGTCAATATTGAAGATGGTTTTAATGTTGCAGAGCGTTTTGAGCTTTATATAAATAGTATTGAGTTAGCGAATGGCTATCAAGAATTATTAGATGCGAATGAACAACGCAGACGATTTGAAAATGAAAATGAACAGAGAAAACAAGCCGACTTACAAATAATACCTATAGATGAAAATTTAATTGCTGCTTTAGATTACGGTATACCCGCTGTATCGGGGGTAGCATTAGGCTTAGATCGTTTGGTAATGTTGGCAACTGGAATGGAGTCAATTAGTGATGTTATTGCCTTCACTATTGATGAGGCTTAATGAAAACAAGTTGGTTACTTCAAATGCATTAAACTTAATTTATTTGACCAATTTTTTCACCGAACTGAATTTTTGTGCCACATTTTAAATTTTCTTCCCATTGAATACTGTCTTTCGAAAATAATAAAATAACTGTCGAGCCCATATTAAAACGACCCATTTCATCTGCGCGTTCTAGATTAATCGGGTCTTGTGTATCGTAACTCCATTGCCGTAAATTTTTTCCATTTGGCGGTGTAATGGTTCCTGCCCAGACGGTTTCCATACTTGAAACAAAAATAGCGCCAACCAGTATCATAGCCATGGGCCCAGCATCAGTTGAAAAGCCCGCGACAACGCGTTCATTGCGGGCAAATAAGCTATTTACACTGCGTGCAGTTGATGGACTAACACTGAACAATCGCCCTGGTACATGTACCATTTCACGTATACGACCACTAATTGGCATATGGATGCGATGGTAATCACGTGGTGACAAATAAAGCGTTGCGAAGTAACCATCTTCGTAAAATTGTGCTCGCTCAGGTGAACCACCGACTAATGTTTCTAGTGAGTAGTTTTTGCCTTTCGCTTGAAATATTTGTCCATTCTTTATCCGGCCAATTTCACTTACTGTGCCATCAACCGGTGAGAGTATTGTTTTTTCGCCTTCGGCAATAGGGCGAGCTTCGGGCTTAAGAGGTCGCGTAAAAAATTCATTAAAACATTTAAAATTTTGCACGTTTTCATTTTGTGCTTGGCTCATATCAACACCGTACATGCCAATGAATTTAGTAATAAAAAAGTTTTTAAACCATTTTATTTCAAGACGCGTAATTTTATACATAATGCTTGAAAGAAAATGATGCGGTAGAAGCATTTGTATAAACGCAAATATTTTATCTTTAATGTTTGCTGTTTGTTGGTTTGTTGTCATTTTAATCTACGATTTGTACTTGAGTGTTAATCGTGTTGAGTTCACCAGAGGAAAGCATAAATGTTAGCTCAACAGTATTTCCTTTTTTTAAAGGTTTAATAGGTTTAATTAACATAACATGTAAACCGCCAGGCTCTAAAGATATTTTTTGTTTTGCTTTAAAGGATAAAGTTTTCATTTTTTTCATGTTCATCATGCCATTACTCATACTCATTTCATGAATTTCAACACGCTTAAATTGTGGGCTGGTGATTTTTGTAATGGTTTGTTTTGTATTGCTGTTGTTTGTTATGTTTAGATAGGCAACCATAACGCTCGCGACGGGAGGTGCTTCAGGAATAACAATATTTTTAAAGATGAGTGATGGTTGTGTTTTATTATTAGCTGTTTCTGAAAATGCTGTATTTACGGTAGCAATAAAAATAAACAAGCTTATGAGTATTTTGTTCATGAGTTATCCTCAACAAATTTTTGTATCGATATAAAATCGCGTGTAATGGACATAGGACTAAGTGGTGGAGAGAACACAGCTCGCATATTACCTTTAGGGTCGATTAGTATAATTTGCCCACTGTGCATTACGTTGTAATCACCATTTTCATCTGGTTCATCAAAACCATATAAAATACCGATTTGATTAGTGAGTTTATCAATTTCATTTGATTTTCCTGTGACGCCGATGAATTTTGGATTGTAATATTGAACGTAAGATTTTAATAGTTTAGGTTTATCTCGATCAGGGTCAACGGACACAAAGATCATTTTGAGGTTTGTTTCCGTTAAGCTTTTAAGTTCAGGACTCTTCCATACACTCTGCATAACCTTTAACGCTAGAGGGCAGACATCGGGGCAGTGTGTAAAACCAAAAAATAAGAAACTCCATTTGCCTTTTAGGCTCTCTAAAGTGAAGCTATCGTTGTTGTGGTCAATTAAATTAAACGCTGTTAAAGGTTTTGATTTATCGAGTAAGGTCGCCTCTAAATTTTTAGGTACAGCTGCGGGTGCATTAAAAGCTGTTTGACTTACCCATATACCTAGGCCAATACTGATAGCTGCAACAATGATAATTAAAAGTGAGTTGGTTTTTGGACTTGTCTCAGACATAAATTTATAGACCCTATTGAAAGCTTGTTGTGTTGATATGTTTTGAGTTCATATTCTATATTGAATAGCTAAGTGATTGTACCGAAATTCAAAGGAAGGGCTTTTTGTAGGTATTGGATGTTATTTCTCTTAAAAAATTTAAACGAAGCAGTTGCAATCTTTATTCGGGAGAGCTATTGTTAAACAAAACCTAAAGGACTACATCAATGAACAATATTAACATACTGATTCCCAAGAACAATTTAGGCTTCAAATCTAAAGAATTACCGCTAGGTAAATCGGGCCACTCTGTTTGGGAGCAGTCTTTTGAATCGTTAAGTATTGTTGAAGAGCTGCTAATCGAAATCCCATTAATGGGTTGGGTCGCTGCAGGTCAACCCATTGATGCTTGTGATAATGACGAAGCGGTTTCCGTACCGGCTAATATGGTTAAACGAAACTGTTATGCTTTACGAGTTCGTGGTAATTCGATGATTGATGATAATATCCAAGATGGTGATGTTGTTGTTATCGAAAAACGTGAATCGGCTGTAAATGGCGAAACGGTTGTCGCGTTGATTAATTTCGAACAGGTTACGCTAAAAAAACTCTATATTGAATCCGATGGCATTCGTTTGCAACCTGCAAATCCCGACATGGAGCCCATTTATTTGCGTAATGAACACGTGCAAATTTTAGGTATTGTTACCGGCGTGGTTCGTTCAACAGACTAGACTTTAAGCTATTTCAATCGGGGTAGAGGGATCATTGCCCCAGTCAGACCATGAGCCTGGATAGCCTTTTATCTTTTCGTAACCCAAACTTTTGAGCACGATATAACTATGAGATGAGCGGTGATGCGTTTGGCAATGCGTTATTATCATTTTATCTTTTGTTATCCCCTTACTTTCTAATACTGCTTCTATTGCATCTGTTGGTTTCAACTGCAAGTGGTTGTCAGCATCAATTAGGTCCATCCAGTTCATATTAACGGCACCAGGAATATGACCGCCACGTGCTGCAAATGCTTTTGTACCAGTATATTCCATGGGACTACGGCAATCTAAAATGAGGGTGTTGTGGTTATCAAGGCTATCAAGAATTAATTGTTTGTCGGCAATAGGTGCCGTGCTTAAACTTCCCGAATAGTTAGAGGGTGTCGGCCAGCTAATGTCTTGGCTTGTGGCGAACTGTTTATTAAGCCAAGTTTGTAACCCGCCATTTAATAATGAATAATTTTTATGACCCAGAGTGTCGAGTGTCCATAGTAATCGGCTAGCTCGGCCACCGCCTTCGTCATCATATGCGACAATATGTGTCTCTTTATTTACTCCAAAAGCGGACAAAACGCGATTGAGTTGCACGAGATCAGGTAGTAATCCCATTACCGGGTTTTGAGCTTTTGTTATCCAGCTATAGTCTAAAAAGTATGCGCCTGGAATATGATGCTCTAGATAGCTAGTTGGCTGAGATAAATCGATAACAACGAGATTTTTGGAATCAAGATTTGCTTGAAGTTGTTCAGCATCAAGAATTAATGAGAAGTTACACATTGAGCTACCTTTAGAGGTTTAATGGAAAAGTGCACGTATATTTATCAGAAAAGTAGACAGGAGTGAAGTTGCTCATTGTACTCAGATTAAATAAAACCGTTAACCCTGTAATAATAGGTGATATTGGACATGTAATCTCATAATAACCTAGTGTATTACAGAAGAGAAGTGTGGCTAATTAATGTATACTGCGATTCAATTTTTTCATAGATATAAAATATTTAAGGGTGCAGCATGACAATTTCATCATTTAAACCAACACCACGTACATTAATGGGACCCGGTCCGTCGGATGTGTCTCCACGAGTACTTGAAGCTCTATCGCGACCAACCATAGGCCATCTTGATCCTGAATTTGTTGGCATGATGGATGAAATGAAAACCTTATTACAGTATGCCTTTAAAACAAAAAATGAATTGACCTTCCCTGTTTCTGCTCCGGGTTCTGCGGGTATGGAAACGTGTTTTGCCAACTTGGTTGAGCCAGGTGATAAAGTGATTGTTTGCCAAAACGGTGTCTTTGGTGGACGTATGAAAGAAAACGTAACACGTTGTGGTGGCACAGCCGTTATGGTTGAAGACGAATGGGGCAAAGCCATTGATATCGCAAAAGTTGAGCAAGCATTAAAAGATAATAGTGATGCAAAGATTTTAGCTTTTGTTCATGCAGAAACTTCAACAGGTGCCCAGTCGGATGCAAAAGCCTTAACGGCTTTAGCGCATACGCATGATTGTCTCGTTATTGTCGATGCCGTGACATCTTTAGCTGGCACTGAATTACGTGTTGACGATTGGGGGATTGATGCCATTTATTCTGGCACACAAAAATGTATGTCGGCACCTCCAGGTTTATCACCGGTAAGTTTTAATGAAAAAGCAGCCGAGGTCATTAAAAATCGTAAAACACCCGTACAAAGTTGGTTTTTAGATATGAATTTGGTTATGGGGTACTGGGGAGCGGGTACTAAACGAGCTTATCATCATACCGCACCGATTAATAATTTATACGGTTTGCATGAAGCTCTGGTTATTTTAAAAGAAGAAGGTATAGAAAATTCCTGGGCACGTCATGCCAAAATGCATCGGGCATTGCGAGCGGGTATTGAAGCGATGGGTTTGAAATTTATTGTAGATGAAGCCGATCGCCTACCTCAACTTAATGCGGTAACCATTCCGGATGGCGTTGATGATGCAGCCGTGCGTGCAAAATTGCTTAAAGACTACAATTTAGAAATTGGCGCGGGTCTTGGCGCGTTAGCTGGAAAAGTATGGCGTATTGGCTTGATGGGATATGCTGCAAGGGCTGAAAATGTTGAGTTTTGTTTAAAAGCGCTTGATGAAGTGTTAACTGGAATGGGTGCTAAAATTAATAGTGGTGTTGCGGTCGATGCAGCGAAAGCTAAATTAGCTTAACTCTTTTATTACTTAACCTAATCTTATTTAGGGCCGCAACAAATACAGAGTTTTTTCTGTGTTTGTTGCGGTTTTTTTATAAAAACCGAAAAAAACCTGCCAAGAATAACAAGACTAAAATTCCAGAGATAATAAATGCATATTTTGCATTTGGACTACCATTTCTTTTTAACGCAAAACCGACCCAAGTACTGAGGGCTATTAATATTAATAGTAAAACGACTGAGCGCATTTTTTAAGTTCTCCTTTAGTTGTTACATCAGAACTTGTACCAGTAATATTTAGTATAAGCAAGATAGCTTTAACGAAACAGCTCTAAATATTTGATTTTTATATTAAAAATATTCGTGTTCGGTAATAAAAAAAATCGTAAAAATCCCTTGAAAGAGCCAGTGTATTACCCCATCTATAGGGAAGTAAAATTAATTAGTCGATTTATCATCAGGAGCAATAAATGACCGTGGATACTCAAAAAGAAACCCTCAGTTTTCAAACAGAGGTAAAACAGTTACTTAATTTAATGATTCACTCTTTGTATTCCAACAAGGAAATTTTTGTTCGTGAACTTATTTCTAATGCGTCTGATGCATGCGATAAGTTACGATTTGAAGCATTAAAAGATGCTGCACTCTTTGAAGACGATAGTGATTTAAAACTAACGATTGATATAGACAAAGAAGCAAAGACGATCTCTATATCCGATAACGGTATTGGAATGAATCGCCAGGAAGTGATTGATAATATTGGTACGATTGCGAACTCTGGTACTAAGAAATTTCTTGATAATTTATCCGGTGATCAATCTAAAGACGCGCAAATGATCGGCCAATTTGGTGTAGGTTTTTATTCTTCTTTTATCGTTGCGGACAATGTTGTTGTTGAAACACGTCGAGCAGGTGATGCTGCTGAACATGGTGTACGTTGGGAATCAGCTGGTGAAGGTGAGTTCAGCCTAGAGAATATTGAAGTCGCTAAACGCGGTACGACTATTACATTACATATTCGCGAAGACGAAGCTGAATTTCTTGAAGACATGCGCATGCGTACCATTGTAAATCGTTATTCCGATCATATTGAAATGCCTATATCAATGTATAAGCTAGATGATAAAGGTGAAAAAACAGATGAATTAGAAGCAGTAAATAAAGCATCGGCTTTATGGAAGCGTAGCAAGTCAGATATTACTGATGAAGAATACTCTGAATTTTACAAAGGCGTCGCGCATGATTTTGACGATCCTATGCATTGGATGCATAACCAGGTAGAAGGCACTCAATCGTATACAACCTTATTGTTTATTCCTAAACGTGCACCGTTTGATTTATATGAACGTGAAAAGCAACATGGTGTAAAACTTTATGTTAAACGCGTCTTCATTATGGATGATGCTGAACAACTTATGCCAACCTACTTACGCTTTATTAAGGGTGTGGTGGATTCTGACGACTTACCGCTAAACGTTTCACGCGAAATACTACAAAAGAACAAACAAATAGAAGCAATTAAAACTGGCTCGGTTAAAAAAGTATTAACCGCACTCAGTAAAATATCAAAAGACGATCCGGAAAAATATGCAAGCTTTTGGACGGAGTTCGGTAATGTCTTAAAAGAAGGCATGGCTGAAGATTTTGCCAATAAAGATAAAATTGCCAAACTGTTACGTTTTGCATCAAGCAATAATGATTCAGATATTCAAAACGTTTCTTTAGCTGATTATGTTGGTCGAATGAAAGAAGGCCAAGATAAAATTTATTACATCACTGCAGAAAGTTACACGGCGGCAAAAAATAGTCCACATTTAGAATTTTTCAAGAAAAAAGGTATTGAAGTATTACTTATGTTCGATCGTGTTGATGAATGGATGATGTCGTATTTTAATGAATTTGAAGAGAAGAAACTTGTTTCTGTTGCCAAAGGCGAACTCGACCTTGGCGATTTAGAAGACAAAGAAGATAAAAAGAAAGCTGAAAAAGTTGAGAAAGAATTTAAAGACTTAGTCGCTAAAATGAAAGAGGCACTAGAAGGCAAAGTGAAAGAAGTTCGTGTATCACATCGGTTAACGGATTCACCGGCTTGCTTAGTCGTAGAAGAACAAGATATGGCCGTTAGCATGCAAAAAATTCTTCAACAAGCAGGGCATACTGTTCCAACGGTTGACCCTATTTTAGAAATTAATCCTGAGCATCCTTTAATAAAAGTATTAGAAGATGATACAAAGACAGAGCAATTTAATGACTTATGCTTAACCTTGTTTGAACAAGCGATGCTAAGTGAAGGTGGACAATTGGAAGATCCTTCAGGCTTTGTTGCTCGAATGAATAAGCTACTTATTCAGTTTGTGAACTAAATATATAAGTTGAATGACTTTAGGACGGTTCCAAATGGAACCGTTTTTTTTGTCAAAATTTTCCCAATTTTGATGATTTACGCAACCAAAATAAATGTATTGGGAAAATTTATCCTCTAGATTTTGTTAACTCTTTGATTTTATTAAGATAAATATTTCATAAGTATCAAGTATTCATTAAACAATTGGGGTTTATTGTCGATACATCTGTGAGTAGATAAATTCAATACTATTTTTAGAATAAAGGAATAGAAATGAGAAAGTTAGCTTATTTTTTAGTTGCACTTCTAAGTTGTGAATTGTGGCTTGCTGCGCAAGTGATTGCTGCTGAAAAAACAATATTAATGGGCGTTTTTCCGCGAAGAAATGCAAAAATGACTATTCGGATGTTTAAGCCTTTATCTGAATATTTAACTAGAAAAACAGGTAAGAATATACAAGTAACCACGGCAAAGAATTTCCCAACGTTTTTTAAAAATGTAAATAAAGGTCGCTACGATATTGTTCATTACAATCAGTTGCACTATATCGAATCAAATGCAAAACACGGCTATACCGTAATTGCACAGAATGAAGAATTTAAGACAAAGTCTATTAAAAGCGCCATTGTGGTGCGAAAAGACAGTGGTATTAACTCAGCCAAGGATTTGAAAGGTAAAACAATTTTATTTGGTGGCGGCAAAAAAGCCTTTGTCGCTTATGTTACTAATGCCGTTATGCTTAATCGAGCCGGGCTTGGCAAATATGATTACGTGACAAAATTTGCAAAAAATCCACCGAATGCAACTATTGCGACATTCTTAAAACAGGGTGACGCTGCGGGCATTGGTGATGTTGGATTAAGAATCCCTATTTTGAAGAAGAAAGGTGTTGATGTCTCACAACTTAAAATTGTAGTTCTAGGTGATCAGCCTTTACCTCACCTCCCTTGGGCAGTAAATAAATCAATGCCTGATGATGTGAGAGATTCAATACAAACAGCGATGCTGAGTTTAAATGACTCCCCTGAAGGTAAAAAAATTCTTAAAAAAGCGGGTATGACAGGCTTACATAAAGCCGAAGATAAAGATTACGATAGTAGTCGTAAGCTAATAAAAGAGTTTAAGTTGATTCAGTAATGTGATGACTAGTAAGCAAGCTATAACCAAAAATATTTTTTTGTGTGTAATAGCATTGCTATTATGTTCGAGTTATAGCCAATTAATTTATGCTTACTCTGCAGAAGACCCTTTAGTTATTGGTATCTTTCCCAGAAGAAATGCAATTAAAACTATCCAGTTATTTAAACCACTGGAAATTTACTTATCTAAAAAATTAAAGCGTAAAGTTATTCTGCAAACTTCAAAAAACTTCGCAACTTTCTGGCAGGGTGTGAAAAATAAAAGATACGATTTAGTACACTTTAACCAATACCATTACCTAGTGTCACATAAGAAGTTTGGATACGATGTAATTCTTAAAAATATAGAGTTCGGTGAAGCAACCATTACGGGCTCGATTATTGTTAGAAAAGATTCCGGTATTAATACTGTTAAAGACTTAAAAGGTAAATCGATTGTTTTTGGAGGAGGGCCGAAAGCAATGCAGAGTTATATTTATGCTCGATACCTATTAGAAACCAATGGCCTTACAACGGATGATTATAAAGTAACCTTTGCTAAAAACCCGCCAAATGCAATTATTGCAACTGCATTTAAGCAGGCTGATGCAGCCGGGAGTGGTGAAAAAGTTTTACGTTTAGGTGTGGTTAAAAAGCAAGTTGATATAGGTGAGCTAAAATATTTAATACAAGGGAAGCAACTAGCGCATTTGCCCTGGGCAGTAGACAGTGATATGCCTGATTCTCTTAAATTTAAAATCCAAAGCATTTTAATTAATTTAAATAATACTAGCGAAGGTAAAAAAATTCTAAAATCTGCAAAATTAGATGGTTTAGAAAGAGCGGGTGATTTGGAATATAACCCGCATCGTAAAATTGTTGAATATGTTTTAAAAGAGAAGTATTAATATAATTCAATAACTTACTGTTATGTTAATGAGATATTATCTAATGAAATTTTCTCATACGTCTGTAAATTAATACCGTTTGGTCGTTTTCCCCTTAAATGTTAGTTAATATCTCAGTTATTTAGTGTATTATTGTGGCCAAATTGTTCCTGCAGGATGCCATTGGAATAACATTTATATTTAGAGTTAGGGAAAATTACATCATGATTACAGAAAAACGCAGACACCGCAGAATACCATTTGGTCGGCCCGTTAGTGTGACCAACTTTTCAGGTGAGAGGTGGACAATGACGGCGACAGACTTTTCATTAGATGGTGTTTGTTTTTCCTCGAATCAGCCGAAAACAGTGGGTGATATCTTAACGGTAACAATGAATATCGGCGCGAAAGGTAAAGTTAAAGTAATACAAGCTAAAGGTGAAATTGTTTATCGTTATTACAACAATGATAAAGAATACATGATGGGCATGCGTTTTTATCAGGATAATTAGTAATCAAATATACGTAGGTAGTAAAAAGTGAGTGTACAAGAAGTAATAGAAATAAAGTTAGCAAACGGCATTAACGCTCAACATCTAACAGTTGAAAACGAAAGCCATAATCATAACGTTCCTGAAGGTTCCGAATCTCATTTTAAAGTTGTGCTGGTGTCAGCCGATTTTGATGGCAAAGCATTACTTGCAAGACATCGAATAATCAATAAAATTTTAGAAGAAGAATTACAAGGTAAGATACACGCGCTTGCGCTTCATACTTATACTGAATCTGAATGGCAAGATACCTACGGTACAGCGCCTATGTCACCCCCTTGCTTGGGTGGCGGTAAGTAAAATTATTTTACTTTAAATTTTCAAAGACAACACTTATCCAGTGTTTCACTTCTTTTTTCGCTTGCGTATTTAAATGCATTAAACAACCAATATTCGATGTGGCAATAATATCGGGACGCTCATCTTCTAGTGCGCTGATTTTATTATTAAGTAATTGCGAAGATATCTTTGGATGAAAAATAGAATAACTTCCCGCTGAACCACAACATAAATGTGAATCTTTGATTATATTGAGTGTATAACCCAAAGATATTAATAAAGATTCAACTTGAGTGTGAACACCAAGTCCATGTTGTAACGTACAGGGTGCATGAAACGATAATGTTGAAGGTTGGCGTTGTGATAAGTGTTGTTTCTCTTTTTCTAATAGCTGAATGGGATCGTTAACTAACATAGATATTTTTTCAGCTTTATCTTTATACTCCGCATCGTGTTGGAAATATTTATTGTAATCTTTGAGTGTAATGCCACAACCAGAAGAAGACATCATTATGGCTTCTATTCCTTCATTAGATTCAATAAAGTCTGTCCATCGATCGATATTGGACTTCATTGAAATGGTCGCTTTCTCTTCTGCTGACATATGTTGAGCTAATGCGCCACAGCAACCGTCGAAAGGAATCGTTTGAATACTGCACTTATCAAGTAAATGCGCGAGATTTTTGTCAATGTTAGGTGCAAAAGTATCTTGAGCGCAGCCGGTTAGTAAAATGACTTTACGTTGATGCTGAGTCCTTGGCCAATCTAATTTTGATTGAGATATCTTTAATTTAGCTTTGAATTTTTTAGGCAAAAGTATGGTGGTCGGTTGCAGGGCTTTAATAACATTTTTAAATAAATTTTTACTTAATAAGAGAGATAATAATATTTTGCGGGAACGGCTCATTAAATATGAGCGGTTTATGTTATTTTCAGCGAATCCCTTACCTATATCCAATAAACGTGAATATTGAACACCTGATGGGCATGTTGTTTCACAGCTACGGCAGGTTAAGCAGCGATCTAAATGAGTCAATGTTTTTTTTGTAACTTTTTCGCCTTCTAGCATTTGTTTAATTAAATATATACGCCCGCGTGGTCCATCAAGTTCATCAGAAAATATTTGATAGGTTGGACACGTAGCGGTGCAAAATCCACAATGCACACAACTACGTAGAATTTTATCGGCTTCTTCGGTTAATTCGGGGCTGAGTAAATTTTGTATTATATTAGTTTGCATGATGAGTAGCGTTCTACTTACGGTTTACTGAAGTCGTACATTTTATTTCTATTTAGAATGTTTTCTGGGTCGAAAGCGTTTTTTAAATTCTTATGAATTTGAAGTAATGGTTTTTGTAAAGGATGAAAAATATCAACATCGTTTTCGTTTAAATTATTTTTAAATAACGTGGCATGGCCACCAATTTTTTCAACATATTGTCGTAATACTGTTGCCGGTGTTTTAGTTGTTAACCAATGCAGCGCGCCATGCCATTCGGTAAGGCACCGTGTATTTTCTTCAGCCAGATCATTAATATCGAGTTTAGTATTGAATTTTGTTGAGATACGCCATAAAGGTTGTTTTGTATTAAAGAAACTATGTGATTGCTCTCGAATGGTTGACCAAAAATGATCGTCATCTTGTTCCAGTTCGCCACCTAACTTTTCTTGGGTCGCCTTTACTGCTTGAGCATTACCCGCTAATCGTATGGTGAGAACATTATTGAAATAGCAACTTGCAGTTATTGGATAAGCTTTAGCATTAATTCGTTGCAACATCGAGTAGGCATCGTCTCGTGGCAACGTAAAGCTTAAACTTGTTTCAACCTCTGGCTTAGGTAAAACTTTAAGGGAAACATTTAAAATAATACCTAATGTGCCGAAACTGCCGCACATAAGTCGAGATACATCGTATCCGGCAACGTTTTTCATTACTTGTCCGCCGAACTTAAGTTGCTCACCTCGACCATTAATAATTTCACAACCTAAAACAAAGTCACGTGCAGAACCATTGTTTGCGCGAGCTGGGCCAGATAAACCACATGCGATGGTGCCACCTAAGGTAGCGATACGGAAAAGATTATCATTGTGTGTTTCAGTATTAATGGTATCGGTACTGGGTTGACTAAAATGAGGCGGTTCAAAGGCAAGTTGTTGGTTATGTTTATTTAGGGCTTCTTCAATTTCGTCTAACGGTGTTCCGGCTCTCGCTGTAATCACTAGCTCGGTTGGTTCATAACTAATAATGCCGCTATGTTGGCTAACGACTAAAGGCGTACCTTTAACGCTATTGCCGTAAAATTTTTTAGTGCTATTACCTATAATTTCTAAAGGCATTTGAGCTTGGTATGCTTCTTCAACTTGTTGTTGAATAAGTGGGGAAATATCATTACTCATTAGAAACGATCCAATTCAGGGTGAGGCAACTGACCATCATGCACGTGCATGCCGCCTAACTCAGCACAGCGATGTAAGCTGGGTACGGCCTTGCCAGGGTTAAGTAATGTTTTTCTATCAAATGCTGCTTTAATAGAATGAAACTGTTGTAATTCTTGAGATTGAAATTGTATGCACATTTGATCTATTTTTTCGATACCCACGCCATGTTCACCGGTAATAGTGCCACCGACTTTTACGCATAGTTCTAATATTTTAGCGCCAAACTCTTCGGTGCGTTCTAGTTCCCCTTCTATATTTGCATCGTATAAAATAAGTGGGTGCAAATTACCATCACCTGCATGAAATACATTGGCAACTGGTAAATTGTATTGCTCGGATAATTTATTGATAGAATCTAAAATTTCAGGTAAGCATTTTTTAGGAATGGTTCCATCCATACAATAATAGTCAGGTGAGAGTCTACCGACGGCAGGGAAGGCGGCTTTTCGGCCTGCCCATATTAAAGCGCGTTCTGTTTCATTTTGAGAGATACGCAGAGAATCTGCATTATTTTTTTCCGCTATTTTTTTTACAGCGAAAATAGATTGTTCAACTTCTTCTATTGTACCGTCAAGCTCACATAATAAAATGGCGGCAGCTTCTTTTGGATAACCTGCATGTGCAAAATCTTCTGCGGCGTTGATGGCTAGCTTATCCATCATTTCTAATCCGGCAGGAATAATACCATTTGCGATAATTTCGCCAACTGTTTTTCCGGCATCTAAAACATTATCGAATGCCGCGAGTAATACTTGTGCTTTTTCTGGAATAGGTAATAATTTAACGGTGATATCGACAATGATACCAAGCAAACCTTCTGAGCCGGTAATCAGAGCAAGAAGATCATAACCGGGGGAATCTAAACTTTGTCCACCGAGTGTAATTAATTCACCTTCAATGGAAATTATCTTAACTTCTAAAATATTGTGAACGGTTAAACCGTATTTTAGACAATGTACTCCACCAGAGTTTTCAGCAACATTGCCACCAATGCTACAAGCAATTTGTGAGGAAGGGTCCGGCGCATAATATAGACCAAAAGGTTCTGCTGCAGCACTGATTGCTAAATTTCGTACGCCCGGTTGAACTTGTGCACTGCGTGCAATAGGGTCGATATTCAAAATTTGGTTAAGTTTGGCTAGAGAGAGGATTAAACAGTTTTCCTGTGGTAATGCGCCACCAGAAAGACCGGTTCCTGCACCACGTGCAATAATGGGAATATTATTATCAAAACAGAGTTTTACAATTTTCTGTATTTGCTTAATGCTTTCAGGTAGTACCACTAACCATGGTAGAAATTTGTATGCCGATAAACCATCACATTCATAAGGATGTAACTCATCTTTGTCGACTAAAACACTTGTTTTTGCGACAATTTTGTATAAATGTTGGATGAGTTGTTGTTTTTGCATTGTATTGGAATCATATCTTACTGATGGGGGAAAAAATACAGTATGATCTATAGTGGTACTATGTAAATTGTAAAACAAATCATCACATTAAATATATATGACTATTCGACTCGATAAATGGCTATGGGCTGCACGATTTTTTAAAACACGCAGACTTGCCACTGAAGCCGTTCAAGGCGGGCACGTGCATGTGAATGGTGCGCGAGTAAAGCCTGCACGTCCTGTTTTAGTTAATGATGAGTTAGTGATTACTAAAGGTTTGTTCAAATTTACAATTCATATTCTTGGATTATCTGATAAGCGTGGGTCAGCTACAATTGCACAACAACTATATAAAGAAACAGATGAGAGTATAAAACACCGCGAAGACTTGAATCTGCAGCGTAAAAATCAAACCATAGCGGCGCCTGCAAAACGACCAGATAAACGAGAACGCGCAAAAATTATTCGTTTTAAAAATAAATTCGCACCTTAATTAATTTGCAATATTTTATTGGAATTGAATGTATGTCATCAAATAATTTTAGACCAACAACACCGTTGATTGCAGCAGATACTATTATTGAATTAATTGATGAACATAATAAACTAGGTATTGTACTGATTGAAAGAAAGAATCCTCCGTATGGTTGGGCTATTCCCGGCGGTTTTGTCGATGTTGGTGAAACAATAGAGCAAGCTGCGGTTCGAGAAGCAAAAGAAGAAGTTTGTTTGGATGTAAAACTTTGTTGCTTGTTAGGGCTCTATTCTGATCCAACCAGAGACGACCGTGGACATACTGCAACCGCGATTTATATTGCAATGGCAAATGGATTACCACAAGCGGCGGACGATGCAAAAAACGTTGCTGTTTTTCCTTTAGATCAATTTCCTGCAAAACTCGCTTTTGATCATACTCAGGTCTTGCAAGATTATTTAAATTATAAAAATACGGGCAAGGTGAAGGCCTTGTATTCGGTTAATTAAAATAAGATGGACTCACCAGTACTACGTAATCGGTTGATTAAAAGTTTTTTCATTCTATTAGTCTTTGGCTTTATTGCTGTTTGGCAAGTTTTTTCAGGTTACATTGATTCATCAACAGTTAAAAAAGAAAAGTATTTAATTAAATTTGATTTAAATAGTCTTGAAGTAGGTGAAGTAAGAATATTGCATAAAACAGGTTTACCCTTAGTTATTATGCGACGCTCAAAGCTGGACTTAAAAAATTTACTCGCTATACGTTCAAGTTTATCCGATCCAGATTCCAAAAAAAGCGAACAACCAAGCTATGCAAGAAACTATCATCGTTCTTTAAAACCTGAATTTTTTATTGCTTACGCACTAACCCCGCGCATTGGACATGAAATTAACTACCGATTAACATCCTATAAAACGGACCTTAATGGGCAGGATAAGTGGTTTGGTGGTTTTTCAGAGTCACACACCGGTTACTTATATGATAAAGCGGGGCGCAGCTATAAACAGCGAGGAAAAAATCTGTTTATCCCTAATTATAAAATAACGCCTCAGAATCAACTGTATGTTTATACACTCAAAGAGTTGGATTTTGATTAACTCCATGAATTTATAGTATTTATTTAGTTATTAATTGAAGGCTTGAAATTAAGATATTAGGCACTATTATTTATTTTCACTTTAACTAAATGACTGGGGCATATCCGTGGCAACTATTGAATTAAATAAAGATAATTTTAAAGAAACAATCGAAAATAATAATTTTGTGATTGTTGATTTTTGGGCTCCATGGTGTGGGCCCTGCCAGGGATTTATGCCCGTTTATGAAGAATTGTCTGAAAAACATCCAGATATTGTATTTGCAAAAGTCAATACTGAAGACGAACAAGAGCTGGCAGCGGGTTTCCAAATTCGTTCTATACCGACATTGATGATGTTCCGTGAACAGGTGATTTTATATTCTGAAGCTGGCGCACTGCAAAAAACACAACTTGAAGAATTGATTGAAAAAGCCCAAGGCTTAGATATGGAAGACGTTAAAAAACAAATGGAAGAAGGAAATCAAGAATCTTAAAGTTTAAAGCCTAACTCGAAATTTAATTATTTTTTAGAGTTAGGCTTTTATGAAGTATGATTTGATGTATTCTCGTTGTTGTATATTGTTATCCTATTAACTTAATCCATCAAACGGTTGAATTTCGATTGTCTCACCGGCATTCACCGTTCCACTCTCCGCGGGAATAATGGCAAAACAATTTGCCAAGCTCATACCACTGAGTATATGTGAGGCTTGCATACCGACACCCTTAACAACCAACTCACCATTATTATCATAGCTAAAAATAGCACGTTGAAAATCTAATCGGCCTGGGCGTTTATAAAAGGGTTCTGTCGTCAGTGCTTTTGCGATGACTTGCGTATAATTTTGGTTTCCACTTAAGTGCTGTATCGCAGGTAAGCCAAGTTGGTAGTAAGTTGCCATAACCGATACGGGGTTGCCCGGTAGCCCTAAGAATATCGCTTCTTTTACTTTACCAAAGGCGAGGGGTTTGCCTGGCTTCATCGCGAGTTTCCAAAAATTAATTTGGCCGAGTTTTTCGAGCGTCTCTTTTACATAGTCGGCGTCACCCACGGATACGCCACCAGAGGTAATAATAACGTCGGACTGATCGGCTGCGGTTAAGAAAGCCGTTTCTATTTTTTCACGATCGTCAGGAATAACACCCATGTCATTAATTTGTACGTTGAGTTTTTGTAACATGCCAAAGATGGTGTAACGGTTGCTATCAAATATTTGGCCGTCTTCTAATGTTTCGCCTACGCCGCGTAATTCATCACCGGTTGAGAAAAAACTAATTTTTAGTTTACGAACAACTTTCACTTTTGCGAAACCGAGTGATGCGATAAGACCCATCTCTGCAGCTTTAATGAGTTTGCCTCTACTTAAAACAAGCGCGCCTTTTTTAATATCTTCGCCGGCGTAGCGAACGTTTTGTTCTGCTTTATGTCCTGTGGAAATAGTAATATTGTCAGCTTCTTTTTCGATATGTTCCTGCATGATAACGGTATCGGTATCGTCTGATAACTTAGCTCCAGTCATAATACGAATACATTCATTGCTGTTAACCTTGCCATCAAAAGGTTTACCTGCCCAAGAGGTACCAACAAGTTTAAAGGGTTTTGAGCCAGTTTTAGGAATGTCTGAAGCTTTAATAGCATAACCATCCATTGCTGAATTTTTATAATTGGGTACATCTACGGGAGAGTGAATATCTTCAGCTAACACATAGCCGTATGATTCCATTGTGGCTACGTTAACCGTCTCAGTGATTGGCGTAATGCTCTCTAACATTTTTGTTCGTGCTTGTTCGAGTGTGAGTAAACCCGATAGTAATGATTTCTCGTCACAACCACCTTGCTTTACATTAATGCTTGTAATGGGTTTGGGGGTAATGCTGACAGGTATTTCTTTCATGTTGTTTGTTCCGTAAATTGTTTTATATAGTTTAGTATAAATTCAATAATATCTGGGTGTTTATCTATGTTTAGTAAGGTTAACTTTTTCTGAAGCTCAATATTTTTATCACTTATTAATGCGATAATATTTTCATCTTCTGGATACATATAAGGTTGAGGGTGAGTGCTGCGATTAATTTCTATTTTTGGATAAGCGACGTGTTTAAAGCCTTCGACCAAAATTAAGTCGAGTTTATCTAATTGTAATGAATTTATGCATTGAGTCAGACTAGGTTCATTAGTATTGGTTGCATTTTCGATTATAAGTGCTTGGCGTGTATTGGATGCAACCAATACTTGGCTCGCACCAGCTTTACGTAAGCGGTAACTATCTTTGCCTGGGATATCAATATCAAAATTATGGTGAGCATGTTTGATTAAAGCAACACGAATGTTTATTCGTGTTAATTCAGGAATTAATTTTTCGAGTAGAGTGGTTTTGCCTGTGCCACTGTAAGCCACAAAACCAAGTAAGGGTGTATTACTTGTTACGGTATTATTAGACATCACAGTTCAACTTTTCAAATGCTATAAGATCTTCCGGTGTGTTGATATTATAAAAGGCGTGTTTAGGATTGTTAAAATCAACAATAACAGGGTTATTTTTTTCTAACCAAATTTGCACTTTGCGTTCACCTGCATTTAGGAATGCATTGAGTGATGGATATAATGATTTGTGAACTAACATTGATATATTTTGCAGACGATTCTGGCTGCTAGCAACAGCGACAAGTGTTTTGCTTTTTTCTATTGCGTTGGCAAGTTGCGAAACATAGTCGATTGGGAAACAGGGGGTATCGCATGCAATGGTTGCTAACCATTCCGTTTCTATAGTATTGAGTGCAGCATGAATGCCGGCTAACGGTCCAGCGTAATCTTTGATTTCATCTTTAATTAAAGTCGCACCGATGCCTTCGTAAAATTCAAAATGACGATTTGCACTGATAAGTAGTGAGTTTGTTTGAGGTGTTAGCCGTGCAAGGGCGTGTTCAGCAAGGGTGCTATCTTTGTAGGCGATTAAACCTTTATCTTCATTATTAAAGCGTTGCCCACGACCACCGGCAAGAATTAGCCCAGTAATGTTTGCTTTGGTAGGCATCGCTATTTTATCTAAGTGCATGATTTTGTTGGTAAGGATAACTTTTTAACCGATTGGGCATAATTGTTGCAGCTTTACGCATGCGAACGCAAGTGATTAACATTCTATTTGGACTAACAAGATGAAAATAAATTCTTCTTTTGATTCTGCTTTTTTGCAATTGCAAAACGGTGTGAATAATGCGAAAAAAGCAGCATCACAGGTGCTTGAATCAGTAGGATCTGACAAGGTTAAAAAACTCGATATAGCTTCAAAAAGCTCAGCGGCAGATAGAGGTGCTTCGAGTGGTGTCGATGTCTCTGCATAGCTAATGTCACCTTTATAAGACAGCTTACTTATTAGTTAATGCCCACTCAATATGTTCACGTACCAAGTCCGAAGTATCAGTTAGTCGAGATGTTAAAGCGGATTTGATTTCTAAGTTGTTCGGGGTTTGCGCTAAAGCATTACCTAAGGCAACCGCAATATTTCTTAACCAAGCGTCGTAGCCAATTCGGCGAATAGCACTGCCTTCTAGGTTGTTTAAAAATTCTTGCTCGCTCCAATTAAACAGTTTTACTAACTCAACGTCATTTAGATTATGCCGAGGGTTAAAATCATCTACTTTTGATTGTGTTGCAAAACGATTCCATGGGCAAACTAACTGGCAATCGTCACAACCGTATATACGATTACCCATTTGAGTCCGAAACTCTACTGGGATAGCGCCTTTGTTTTCTATCGTTAAATACGATATACATTTTCGCGCATCTAATTTATAAGGTGCAATAAAAGCATTGGTGGGGCAAATATCTAAACAGCTAGTACAGGTGCCGCAATGATTCTCTGCTGGCGTATCGATAGGTAAGGGTAAGTTGATATAAAGTTCACCTAAAAAGAACCATGAGCCAATTTGTTTTTGTAAAAGATTGGTGTGCTTTCCAATCCAACCGAGCCCAGCTTTTTCGGCAATAGCTTTTTCTAAAACGGGTGCGCTATCGACAAATACACGAAAGCTAAAAGTGTCGGTAATACTTAAAATTTTATCGGCTAACTGTTGTAAACGTTTGCGCATGAGTTTGTGGTAATCGCGCCCGAGTGCATAACGTGAAATATAGGCTTTACTCGGTTGCTCAAGTAATGCCGTACAAACTTCCATCGCCTCAGGTAAATAATCTAGACGTACGCTTATGACACGCAAGGTTCCCGGTACCAGTTCAGCCGGTCGGCTACGTTTAGTGCCATGCTTAGCCATCCAATCCATATCGCCATGGTAGTTTTTATCTAACCAGTTATTTAGAACAACTTCAGCGCTCGATAAATCGGTATCGCTAATACCAACATCTTGAAAACCTAACTCAGCGCTCCAGCATTTTATCTCCTGGGCAAGCTTTTGCAGTTGTGTTGCGTTTAGCATATTCGATGAGGTTGGCATGTTTTTCAGTAATAGTTTATTTTTTAGGTGGTTAAGCGATATGATACAGCGTATGGAACAATTATCTCAAAATATATATACCGCGGCGCAAGTAAATGAGCTTGATCGCTATGCGATGGAATCCTTCAATATTTCAGGAAATGTGCTTATTGAACGTGCTGGGGAAGCAGCTTTTAAGTGTTTGATGAAACAGTGGCCAGATACTAAGCGGCTTATTATTTTATGTGGTACGGGAAACAATGCTGGTGATGGATTTGTTATAGCGCGTCTCGCAATGGAGCAGGAGCTGGATGTTCGCGTACTTCAAGTAGGTGATGAGAATAAACTCCAAGGTGATGCTCTGGCGGCACAGCAACGGTTGCTTGGTAGTGGTCTTACACCGATTAACTTTTCTCAGGCACAAGATCTTGATGCAAATGATTGTGATGTTGTAGTAGATGCAATGTTGGGTACCGGTATTCATGGCGACGTTGATGGTAAATATGCTGAAGCAATTGGTATTCTTAATGCGCAACTTACGCCGGTTTTTTCAATTGATATTCCTTCAGGTTTAAATGCCGATACAGGCATGCCGCAAGGTGCGGCGATTAAAGCGACTTTAACCATAACCTATGTTGGCTTTAAGCAGGGTTTAATAACCGGGGATGGACCTGAGTATAGTGGTAAAGTTATTTTTACCGATCTGAATTTACCAAAAGCACTTTACGACATGCGTAGTCCAGCGGGTTATCGTTTGGACTATGGTCATTTGAGTCAGTTGCTATCTAAACGTTTACGAAACGCCCACAAAGGTGACTTTGGTCATGTTGTGTTAATTGGTGGTGCGCGGGGTATGCCGGGGGCAATTCGTCTAGCAGGCGAAGCAGCTGCGCGTACAGGTGCTGGACGAGTAACCGTTGTCACTCATCCTGATCATGCTGCTACCTTAAATGCGACCCGCCCAGAATTGATTTGTTACGGCATCGAAAAAGCCGAAGAAATTCAACCTTTATTGGCTCTTGCAACGGTTATTGGTATTGGCCCAGGCTTAGGTCAATCTAAATGGGCGCAGGACTTGTTAGTGCTGGCCATGGAGTCAGGCTTACCGATGGTTGTCGATGCGGATGCTTTAAATTTGCTAGCAGAATCCAACCAAAGTTATGACAACTGGATTCTAACGCCTCACCCAGGTGAAGCTGGGCGTCTTTTAGGTAAGTCGACAACAGAGGTTCAAGCAGATCGGTTTGGCAGCGTAAAAGACATTGCTGACCAATTTGGTGGCATTGCGGTATTAAAAGGATTAGGTACACTCATTAAGTCAAAAGATGGTTTACCAAGTGTTTGTCCTTACGGTAATCCGGGGATGGCGACGGGGGGAATGGGCGATGTGCTTACGGGTATTATTACTGGCCTTATCGCGCAAGGTTTATCAAACCAAGATGCAACCGAGTTGGGTGTTGTCATCCATAGTCGAGCTGGCGATGAAGCGGCAAAAGTTATTGGTGAACGCGGCATGTTAGCCTCTGACTTAATGAGTGGAATTCGCCGGCTCGTTAACCCTCAATAATGCAGCCAGTAGAATTAACGCTCAATAGTTTTGAACAAACCGAGGCTTTTGCCGCTCGGGTTGCCAACCTAGTAACCACACCATGTTCAATTGCCTTACAAGGCGATCTAGGTGCAGGTAAAACTACTTTTGCGCGTGGGTTTCTGCAAGCGTTAGGCCATAAAGGTAATGTAAAAAGCCCAACCTACACCATTTTAGAGCCCTACCAAATCGGCAATATAACAATTAATCATTTTGATTTATATCGACTTGCCGACCCAGAAGAGCTTGAATTGATTGGGGCGCATGAAATGTTTAATGAAAAGACAATTAATTTAATCGAATGGCCTGAACAAGGAAAAGGCTGGCTACCAGAGATGGATTTGTGGATTAAAATAGAGCATTTAGCTGAAGGTCGTCATGTTGTGATATCTGGGAATACGGAGCTATGTAAACGAATTTCGGAAGAATTGCTTAAATTGTGATCTAAGCTAGAAAATATTTTAACTAATCATCGTATCTCATTAAAATTTATAGACTTTTCGCTTGTATTTTGCCGTTATTTTTGCCACAGTTGTATATAGGGTTGAATAAAAACGGGTGTACACGATGTTAGAGCATACACGAAATAAATATTTATTAATTTTGCTTACTATTTTAGTGGTGTTGAGCTCAGCTATGCCTGTGTGGGCCGGTTCAGCAGCTGAAGTAAAAAGTATCCGAATGTGGCCTGCGCCTGACTCAACGCGCTTAGTTTTTGATTTAAGCGGTCCAATTGAACATTCTCTATTCTCACTTAAATCGCCGAATCGCTTGGTGATTGATTTAACCCACGCGCGTATGCGGGGCAAGCCTCGTAATTTAGATTTTGCTAAAAGCTTTGTAAAAGACATTCGTTATGCCGCCCGTAATCAAGATGACTTACGTGTGGTACTCGATTTAACCTCAAATGTTCGTCCTAAAAGTTTCCTGCTTAAACCTAACCGTGAATACGGTCATCGTTTGGTGATTGATCTTGTCGGTAAAGAGATAAAAGCGAAATCAGAACCTAAAAATAAATTCAAATTTAACAACCGCCAGCGAGACATTATTGTTGCCATTGATGCCGGACATGGTGGTGATGACCCGGGTGCGATTGGTCGCCGTGGAACACGTGAAAAAAACGTTGTGATGGCGATTGCCAAACGTTTAGAAAAATTAGTAAAACGTGAGCGTGGTATGCGCCCGGTTATGATTCGAAAAGGCGATTATTATGTTGGTCTTAAAAAACGCGTCAATATAGCGCGACGTGAGCAAGCGGATATTTTTATATCCATTCATGCTGATGCTTATCGAAATACCAAAGCAAAAGGTACATCCGTTTTTGTTGTATCGGAGCGTGGAGCAAGTAGCCAAGCTGCTCGTTTTCTTGCAGAAAAAGAAAATCAATCAGATATGATTGGTGGCGTAGATTTAGATGAAATCGATGATGCTTTATTAAAGTTGGTTTTGGTCGACATGGTGAAAAACTCAACCATGGAAACAAGCCATCAAGTTGCAAGTCATGTATTAGGTAACTTAAAGAAAGTTGCACATTTGCATAAAAAGAATGTGGAGCAAGCAGGTTTTAGAGTGTTAAAAGCACCAGATATACCATCTATTTTAGTTGAAACGGCTTTTATTTCGAACCCAGCAGAAGAACGTAAGTTGCGTAGCCACAAGCATCAGCAGAAAATTGCGAAAGCCATTTTAAAAGGCGTACGCAGCTATTTTCATGCTAATCCCCCACCAGGCACGTTGTTAGCGCTTCAAGATACTAAGCACCGTGTTGCACGTGGTGAAACGCTTTCGGCCATCGCCAATCAATATCGCGTCAGTGTGGCAACGATACGCAGTGTTAATAAATTGGTTACTGATCGTATTCGTGTTGGCTCGGTTTTGCGCATTCCTTATAGAAGTTAACTTCTTTGTAGTGAAAAAACGGCAAGGCTGACTGCATGCGTAGCTTATCGAATATGATAAACTATCGCATCATGATGCCGGCTGAATTCACACGCTCTCCAATAAAACAACTCTCCGCTCAATTAGCAAACCAAATTGCAGCGGGTGAGGTTGTTGAACGTCCAGCATCTATCGTAAAAGAGCTTATCGAAAATAGTTTGGATGCAGGTGCCAGCAGCATTGAAATTGACATTGTAAAAGGTGGTCTTGAGCTCATTCAGATTCAAGACAATGGTTGCGGCATTCCTAAACAAGAAATACCTCTAGCGGTGCAGGCTCATTGCACGAGCAAGATTTCTAATTTCGATGATTTAACGGCAATTATTAGTATGGGGTTTCGTGGTGAAGCACTTGCCAGTATTGTATCGATTAGTCAGTTTGAAATTATCTCTGCGGTTGCAACTGATGATGTGGCTTGGCGTTGGTGTGCTAATGATAGTTTTGGTTTGGCTCCGAATGTGAATGACTTAATACCCGCATCCCATCCCATTGGCACAAGTATTTCAGTACGCAATATTTTTTATAACACGATAGCGAGACGAAAATTTTTAAGTAGTGAACGTACAGAGTTTCGTCATATTGAAGATGTGGTTAAACGTATTGCATTAAGTCGATTTGATGTGGAAATCATTTTAAAACATAACCAACGTGTTGTGCATCGTTTGCTACCGGCAAAGACTGATGAATTAAAAATTAAACGGATTGAAAAATTACTTGATAAGAAATTCATACAGGATGCATTACAAGTGTCTTTTCAAGCATCACAATTAACTATGACCGGTTGGTTGAGCAGTGAAAATTATTCGCGCGGCCAAAACGATATGCAATATTTTTATGTGAATGGTCGTACAGTTAAAGATAAAGTTATTAATCATGCACTACGCCAAGTATATCAATCGATATTACCACCTGGTCGGTTTCCTGCTTACGTTTTAAATTTACAAATTGATCCGCAACAAGTTGATGTGAATGTGCATCCAACAAAACACGAAGTGCGTTTTAGACAAACTCGTCTAGTTCATGATTTTGTAAATCATGTTATCGAAAAGTCATTATACAAAATGAATATTGGCGAAAACATCTATAGTGAGGTTGCCGACGACTGGAATGGTGAATCAATTCCTAACGACTATAGAAATAACTCTTCGATCAATGAAGTTATATCACCGTATCAAAATACCTATTCAAAACCTTATTCGGTTAGTAGTGGCAATAAAGAAAAAACAAATAGACAGAACTTACTTGGAGATGCCATTGGTTTTTGTAAGCCGTCTTATGTTGTGAGTCATTGTTCACAAGGAATGGCTCTGATTAATTTATTAAGAGTTGAACAATATCAAGTTGAACAGCAATGGTTAAGTGAGTTTGATAAAAAAATAATAGATGTTAAACCCTTTATATTTCCATTGAATATAGCGCTTGATGTTGCTTTAAGTGATTGCGTAGAAATTCATAGTGAAGTTATTCTCTCTCTTGGCTTTGATTTGACCTTGCAAAATAAAACAACCGCAATACTTCGTTCAGCACCAAACGTATTGAAAAATTGTCAACATGAAGTATTAGTTCGTCAATTACTAACAAGTTTAAAAATGGAAAAAAATATAACTTCGAAAGATGTTATTCAATTGTTAAGTCGATTTGTTGAGCTAGATGGAAGCAATAGTTTATTACCTATAGAACATTGGAATGAAGTTTTACGTAAAATAGAAAGTGAGTTTGGTGAATTATGTGAAGATGCACCGTATAAAAATAAATTTTGGCGGATTATGAGCTTTACTGAATTGAATAAACTCTTTCAATCCAATGTATCTAATGATTTACAATTCGATAAGTAAAGTTGATTTAATTTAATAATCACCATGACTTTTTCCGAAAAAAACGCTACTAACCTTCCTCCTGCTATTTGTATTATGGGGCCAACTGCTTCGGGCAAAACCGATGTTGCCGTTCACCTTGTTAAAAATTTACCGGTAGAAATTATTAGTGTTGATTCCGTTTTAATATATAAAGATATGGATATTGGCTCGGCTAAACCTGATGCTGAAACATTAAAGATTGCACCGCATCGTTTGATTGATTTCCTTGATCCTAGTAAAACCTATTCGGTTGCAGCTTTTCGCCGTGATGCATTACAAGCAATGGATGAGATTACCCAACAGGGAAAAATCCCTTTGTTAGTTGGTGGGACAATGTTGTATTACCGTGCATTATTTAATGGCTTATCTACATTGCCCGAAGCGGATGAAGCTGTGCGACTAAAATTAGAAGCACAAGCTGCTGAACTAGGTTGGCAAGCCATGCATGACAAACTCAAAACGATTGACCCCGATGCCGCTGCAAAAATTCACCCGAACGATCCACAACGCATTCAACGTGCTTTAGAAGTATATGAAATTACTGGCGAAGCTCTTACTGTGTTACAGAAAAAACATAAAGCTGAAAAATGTTTACCGTATGATGTTACTAAGTTGATTGTGAATCCAAGTGATCGTGCTGTGTTACATCAACGAATTGAACGACGTTTTCACCGTATGTTAGATTCGGGGTTTATCGAAGAAGTGAAAGCACTTTACGATCGAGGAGATTTAAATTCCGATATGTCGTCCATGCGTGCTGTTGGTTATCGGCAAGTTTGGGAGTTTTTAGATAAACAGCGTGATTATAAAAGTATGGTTGATCGGGGTATTGTGGTTACTCGCCAATTGGCTAAACGACAATTAACTTGGTTACGAAATGAAAAGGACGCCATTTGGTTAGATTCTCTGCAGATGGAGAATAATTCAGCAGGTATTTTCGAGTTAGCCTTGAAATCAGTTAACAAAATTCCTATTTAGATAGGGTAGCTATCAATTTTAATTGCTTGTGCTACTATTATTTGAGTTGCCCAGTCAGGTATTCACAAGGTCTTATTCGTTGTTTTCTGAGCTGGGGTTTAGTCACGTACACACTGTCTTAGCTTGCTAATCGTATGCAAAATAAGAATAACAATAAGGAGAAGTTAACGATGAGCAAAGGTCAATCTCTACAAGATCCTTTTTTGAATGCACTTCGGAAAGATCGTATTCCTGTTTCTATATTTCTAGTCAATGGAATTAAACTACAAGGACAAATCGAATCGTTTGATAATTTTGTGGTTTTACTCAAAAACACGGTTAGTCAAATGGTTTATAAACATGCTATTTCTACCGTTGTGCCTTCGCGTAGTGTAAAATTGCCCATGTCTGATGAGCTTGCTGGTAACGGTATTGCACCATCTAAGGGCAATAGCTAATTTTACATTTCGTATCGCCCGTTTTGAGCCGTCTCGGGCGAAGGAGCCATAAGGTTGTTTGAACGTCCAGGGGGTGGTGAACGTGCCATTCTCGTTAATATATCCCTGCAATCAGAGCAACAAAATGAAGCGACAAGTGAGTTTCACGAGTTAGCCACATCCGCAGGGGCTGATCCCCTTTTAACCATTACCGGGTCTCGACATGCGCCGCATCCGCGCTTTTTTGTGGGCTCAGGAAAAGCGGATGAAATTAAACAGGCAGTTATTGATAATGAAGCCGATTTAATCTTATTCAATCATGTATTAAGCCCTGTCCAAGAACGTAACTTGGAAGCACATTGTGAATGCCGCGTTTTAGATCGAACCGGCCTAATCCTAGATATTTTCGCACAGCGTGCTCGTACCCATGAAGGCAATCTTCAGGTTGAGCTTGCTCAGTTAAAGCACTTATCAACACGGTTGGTTCGAGGCTGGACGCATTTAGAACGTCAAAAGGGTGGTATAGGTTTACGAGGGCCAGGTGAAACTCAGCTGGAAACAGATAGGCGTTTAATTGGTGACCGAATCCGCCAGCTTAATAAGAAATTATCAAAAGTTCAGAAGCAACGTGATCAAGGCCGTCGATCTCGTAAACGAGCCGATATTCCAACTGTTTCATTGGTGGGATATACCAATGCGGGTAAGTCCACACTCTTTAATAGACTCACAGAAGCCAACGTTTATGTGGCGGACCAACTTTTCGCAACACTTGATCCGACCCTTAGACGAGTCGCTTTGCCCAATACGCAAGTGATGGTACTGGCCGATACGGTGGGATTTATTCGTCATTTACCTCATGATTTAGTGGCTGCATTTCGTTCAACTTTGCAAGAAACCAACGATGCTGATTTATTATTGCACGTTGTTGATATTACAGCGGAAGAACGTGATGACACCATTGACCAAGTCAATCAGGTACTTGATGAAATTGGTGCTGGGGAGGTTCCGCAGCTAATGGTTTTCAATAAACTCGATAGATTGGGTAATATTGAAGCGCGTATTGATATGCGCGAAGATGAGAAGGGGGACGAAATTCCCTTTCGAGCTTGGTGTTCAGCAAAAACGGGAGATGGTATTACAGAATTATTAGAAGCCATTCAAACTCGATTACAACCAATCTCGGCACAGGTTGAACTATCAATTCCTTCTAATGAAGGTCGTTTAAGCGCACTACTGCATGAGCATGCTCGAATCGGCGGTGAGAAATATGATGAACAAGGTAATTGGTGTGTCGAAGCCGAATTGCCCTTGGCCGATTGGTACATGCTGTGTAAAAAGCATCAAATCGAACAATATTTAGTTCAATCGAATTTGCCCAAAGTTGAGTTACAATCGTCAGAATAGCCCAGTAATTAACCCTATTTTTGAACTGATATGCGCACACTGTAAAGCATTGCTTGCAGCCATTGAAGAAGCACCATAGAATCCCCATTATAAGAAATCACTCACTAAAATAAAGATTTGGAGCACAATATGGCTTGGAATGAACCGGGAGGTTCTGGCAATAAAGATCCTTGGGGTAATCGTAATGATAACCAAGGGCCGCCAGACTTAGATGAAGTATTTAAAAAATTTCAAGACAAAGTCACCAAGCTATTTGGTGGGGGTAAAGGTGGTTCTGGTTCGAATAAAAGCGGTGGTGGTGGTTTAGGCGCGAGTTTTATTGCCATTGTTGTTGCTGGTATTTGGGGTATATCCGGTTTTTACGTTGTTGATGAAGGTACGGAAGGTGTTGTTTTACATCTTGGTAAATATGATCACAGCTCGGTCCCTGGTTTACATTGGTATCCTCGGTTTATCCAAAGCGTTTATGTTGTTAACACAGAAAACGTACGCGAAATTATCTTAGGCCGTAAAAAAACTGAAGCATTGATGTTAACCAAAGATGAAAACATTGTTGATGTAGAGTTTACCGTGCAGTATAAAATTAAAGATGCTCGTGACTTCTTATTTAATGTTAGTGAACCAGATACCACTGTCATACAAGCGACTGAAAGTGCTATGCGTGAAAACGTTGGTAAAGCGAGTATGGATTCGGTTATTAAGGATGGTCGTTTAGAAATTGCTTCAGCAACTGAAAAACTGATTCAGGAAATATTAGACCGCTATAATGCGGGTATAATCATTACTAATGTGAACATGCAAAATGCACAGCCGCCTGAACAAGTTCAATATGCTTTCGATGATGCAATTAAAGCGCGCGAAGATAAAGAACGAAAAATTAACGAAGCACAAGCTTATTCAAATGACATCCTACCTAGAGCACGTGGTAAAGGCGCACGTATA